>Ga0210040_10002773_pt1 | contig 24319 bp, 20 predicted proteins | sample CryGeyCG12114_NA_FD_185462 | JGI IMG/M metagenome (GOLD analysis project Ga0210040, IMG submission 185462) | Groundwater microbial communities from aquifer - Crystal Geyser CG19_WC_8/21/14_NA (SPAdes) (version 2) | ecosystem: Environmental > Aquatic > Deep subsurface > Groundwater | place: USA... | reverse complement strand
GGTCGCCTTGCTGCCAAGCGGTCGCGGCAGCCTTGTTCGCCATTCGTCGAAGCGAGGGTCGTTCGGTCCGCGTCCCACGGGCACGTTGAGCGCGACCGACCCGCGCTCGGGCACGCAGATCTCGTCGGTGCAGGCGAGGTAGTTGAGCTCGGCCCGCAGCGGCAGGCTGCCACGGGCGTCCGAAGGCACCTTGATCCGGACCAGCACGGCATAGCGGCCCTTGAACACGTAGTTCATCAGCCCGGCGATGGTGAGGCGGGTCGGCAGCGGGTAGCGGAGCGGACCGGCCTCGGCTCCGCGGGGCAGTTCCCAGCGCACGCTCATCGGTTGGCCGGCATCGCCGGGGTTCTGCCAATAGCCGTGCCAGCCCTCGTCGGGAGTCATCAGGATCGCGAGGTCAAGATCATCGCCGGGGGTCGCCGGACCCGCGGCCACGAGCTCGGGCCGGATGTGCGCCTTCGCCGATCCCAGCTGCGCCAACGTCGGCGCAGCCATGAACAGGGCAAAAAGGGCAAGGAAGAAGCGCATCGCCGCTCTCCTAGCCGCCAGTCGTTTCCGCGGGAACCTGGGCCAAAGCGGGCTCAGTCGAGGTTCGGCCGCAGCCAGCGGGAGACCGTCTCCACATCCACGCCGCGCCGCTCGGCATAATCCTCAAGCTGATCCTGCCCGATCCTGGCTACGCCGAAGTAGGCACTGTCGGGATGCGCGAAATAGAAGCCGGACACGGCCGAGGCCGGCAACATGGCGAAGCTTTCCGTCAGCCGCACCCCGGCCGGGTCGGAGCCGAGCAGCTCCAGCAGGATGGGCTTGAGGCTGTGGTCGGGGCAGGCGGGATAGCCCGGCGCCGGTCGGATGCCGCGATAGCGCTCGCGGATCAGCTCTTCGTTCGGCAGGTTCTCGTCCGGCGCATAGCCCCACAATTCAGTCCGGACATGCTGGTGAAGCCGTTCGGCAAGGGCTTCCGCAAGGCGGTCCGCAAGCGACTTCAGCAGGATGTCGCTGTAATCGTCCTTGTCGGCCTGGAAGCGCGCGAGGTGCGGCTCGATGCCATGGATCGCGACGGCAAAGCCGCCCAGCCAGTCGTCGGCATCGGCGACGAAGTCCGCCAGGCACATGTTGGCGCGCCCTTCGCGCTTGCGCACCTGCTGGCGAAGGAACGGCAGGCGCTGTCCGCCGGCGATGATATCGTCGCCGTCGCGGTGCGCGGGCCATAGACCGACGGCACCCTTGGCCGTCAGCCAGCGGCCCTCGATGATCCGGTCGAGCATGTCCTCGGCATCGTGGAAGAGGCTGCGGGCCTCCTTGCCCACCACCGGATCGTCGAGGATTGCGGGATAGGTGCCATGCAGCTCCCACGCGCGGAAGAAGGGCGTCCAGTCGATCACCCGCCTGAGATCGGCCAGGTCCCACGCTTCGAACCGGTGCAGTCCCGGGTGGAGCGGTTCGGGAGCGGGACCCGCCGAATCGCCCTGGAAGCGGTTGATCCGCGCTTCGCCGATTGGCGACAGGTCGCTCTGCCCGCGTCCTTCGCGCTGCTCGCGAAGCTGCTGATAGTCGCTGGCGGTCCGTCCGATCAGCTCCTCCTTCTGCGGCCCATCGCTGACCAGCGCCGAGGCGACACCCACCGCGCGACTGGCATCCAGCACATGGATCACGGGACCGGAATAGGCCGGAGCGATGCGCAAGGCGGTGTGCGCCCGGCTGGTGGTCGCGCCGCCGATCAGCAGCGGCCGACGCATGCCCGCGCGCTCCATCTCGGCAGCCACCGTCACCATCTCGTCGAGCGACGGGGTGATGAGGCCGCTCAACCCGATCATGTCCGCGCCATTCTCGTTCGCGGCCTCGAGGATCTTGGGCCACGGCGTCATCACGCCAAGGTCGATCACCTCGAAGCCGTTGCACTGCAGGACCACGCCGACGATGTTCTTGCCGATGTCGTGGACGTCGCCCTTGACGGTGGCCATCACGATCTTGCCCTTGCCAGAGCTTTCCCCGGCCTGCTTTTCGGCCTCGATGAACGGAAGCAGGTGCGCCACCGCCTTCTTCATGACCCGGGCCGACTTGACCACTTGCGGCAGGAACATCTTGCCCGACCCGAACAGGTCGCCGACGATGTTCATGCCGTCCATCAGCGGGCCTTCGATCACCTCGATCGGCCGCTTGACCGTGTGCCGCGCCTCTTCCGTGTCGTCGACGACATGCGCGTCGATGCCCTTGACCAGGGCATGGGCGAGCCGCTCGCGGACCGGCCAGCTGCGCCAGGCCGCCTGCGCCACCTCGACTGCGGCATCGGTCCCGCGAAAGCGCTCGGCAAGCACGATCAGCCGCTCGGTCGCCTCCTCGTTGCGGTCGAGGATGACGTCCTCGCACGCCTGCCGAAGCTCCGGGTCGATCGCGTCATAGACGTCGAGCTGGCCGGCGTTGACGATCGCCATGTCCAGCCCGGCGGGAATGGCATGGTAGAGGAATACCGAGTGCATGGCCCGCCGCACCGGCTCATTCCCGCGAAACGAGAAGCTGAGATTCGACAGCCCGCCGGAAATATGCGCGCCCGGACAGCGCTGGCGGATCTGGCCGGCCGCTTCGATGAAGTCGAGGCCGTAGCGGCGATGCTCGTCGATCCCCGTCGCCACCGCGAAGACGTTGGGATCGAAGATGATGTCCTCGGCAGGAAAGCCGTCGGCGACCAGCAGGTCGTAGGCCCGGGCGCAGATCTCGACCTTGCGGGCGGCGGTATCGGCCTGGCCGGTCTCGTCGAAGGCCATGACCACCGCCGCTGCACCGAACGCCCTTGCAGTCCGGGCCTGGTCGAGGAACTGGGCTTCCCCTTCCTTGAGGCTGATCGAGTTGACGATCGGCTTGCCCGACACGCACTTCAGCCCGGCCAGGATCACGCTCCACTTGGAGCTGTCGATCATCACCGGCACGCGGGCGATGTCCGGCTCGGCCGCGATGCGCTTGAGGAAGGTGGTCATCGCCGCTTCGCTGTCGAGCAGTGCCTCGTCCATATTGACGTCGATCACCTGCGCGCCATTTTCGACCTGGCTACGCGCGACCTCCACCGCGGCGTCATAGTCGCCCGACAGGATCAGTTTCTTGAACCTGGCCGAACCGGTGACATTGGTCCGCTCGCCGATGTTGACGAAGCGGGCGGCAGCGCCCGCGCTTTCACCGTTCACGCGGCCAGCACCATCGGCTCGAGACCCGCCAGCACCGTCCGCCCCGGCGCTTGCGGCACGTTCCTTGGTGAAGCGCCGGCAACAGTGCCCGCGATGGCGGCGATATGCGCCGGGGTCGTCCCGCAGCAGCCACCGACCACGTTCACCAGCCCGTCCCGGACCCATTCGGCGACCTGCGCCGCGGTTTCCTCCGCAGCCTCGTCATAGGCTCCAAGATCGTTGGGCAAGCCGGCGTTGGGATAGGCCATGATCAGCGTGTCGGCACCGTGCGCCAGCGCCGCCAGATGCGGACGCAACTGGGCTGCACCGAAGCTGCAGTTGAGGCCGATGGTCAGCGGACGGGCGTGGCGGACACTCGCCCAGAAGGCCTCCACCGTGTGGCCGGAAAGGTTGCGACCGCTAAGGTCGGTCAGGGTCATCGAGATCATGATCGGCGCCTTGCCCAGTGCAGCGTGGATCGCCGCCTTGGCGTTCAGCGTGTCGAACACCGTCTCGATCAGGATGAAGTCGGCGCCGCCCTCCAGCAGCGCCTCGACCTGTTCGTGGTAGATCTCGCGAACATGGTCGAAATCGACTTCGCGATATGCCGGATCGTTGACGTCGGGCGACAGGGACAGGGTCTTGTTGGTCGGCCCGAGTGCCCCGGCGACGAAGCGCTTGCGGCCGTCCTTCGCCTCCGCTGCATCGGCGACCTCGCGGACAATGCGGGCGGCCGAGACATTGATGTCCCGCACCAGATGCTCGGCCCCGTAGTCGGCCTGGCTGATCCGATTGGCGTTGAAGCTGTTGGTCCCAAGCACATCGGCACCCGCATCGGCATAGCCTTGGGCGATGCTGCGGATCAGTTCGGGACGGGTCAGGTTCAGAAGGTCATTGTTGCCCTTCTGATCATGGTTGAGCGTCAGGTCGCCGCGATAGCAGGCTTCCTGGAGGCCGGCAGCCTGGATGGCGGTACCGAAGGCACCGTCCTTGACTAGGATGCGCCTTGCCGCCTCGGCGCGGAACAGGTCGGACAGGTTCATTTCAGCGCTTCCGCGGATTCGCACGGGCTGCGCACGCCCAACAGGTGGCAGATGGCATAGGCAAGCTCGGCTCGATTCAGGGTGTAGAAGTGGAAGTGGCGGATGCCGCCGGCGTACAATTGGCCGCACAATTCGGCGGCAATCGTCGCGGCGATCAGCTGACGGGCTGCAGGAAGCGAGTCGAGACCCTCGAACATGGCATCCATCCAGCCCGGGATCTCCGCCCCGCACTGGCCGGCGAACCTGCGGGTCTGGGCGACATTGCTGACCGGCAGGATGCCGGGCACGATCTCGGCCGCGATCCCGGCAGCCGCTGCACGATCGCGAAAGCGGAAGAAAGCGTCCGCCGAGAAGAAGAACTGGCTGATGGCCCGGTCGGCACCGGCATCGACCTTGCGCTTGAGATTGTCGAGGTCGCTGTCGGGGCAGTTCGCCTGCGGGTGGACCTCGGGATAGCAGGCGACCGAAATCTCGAACGGCGCCACCTTCTTGAGCCCGGCCACCAGTTCCGCAGCGCCGGCATAGCCTTGCGGGTGCGGCTCGTAGGCGCGGCCCTCCTCCGGCGGATCACCGCGGAGGGCGACGATGTGGCGCACTCCAGCTTCCCAATACTGCCTGGCGATGGTGTCGATCTCGTTGCGGTTGGCGTCCACGCAGGTCAGGTGGGCAGCCGCGGGCAAGGAGGTTTCCGATGCGATGCGCGCCACCGTCTGGTGGGTCCGCTCGCGAGTGGAGCCGCCGGCCCCGTAGGTCACCGATACGAAACGGGGCTTCAGCGGCGCAAGCATCTGGATCGAGCGCCACAGCGTCTCGTTCATCGTCTCGCTCTTGGGCGGGAAGAACTCGAAACTCACGTCGATGTCGCCGCGAGCGTGGGCGAACAGCGGTGCCGGCTTGCTGACAGGCAAGTGTGTGGGCGCGGCGGCGGCGGAGCGGGTCATGCGGCTTTCCTTGCCCGGTCGACGAGCGTTGGACGGCTTGCCGCCCACAGGGTGACGGTAAGTTCGCCGCCTTCGAGATGACGGACGACCCGGCCCTGCAGGCCGGCTTCCTCGAACCAGCCAAGCACCGCCTCATCCGCGAAGCCAAGGCGGGCATGCTGGGCGGAGTCGCGCAGGTCCTCGCGCTCGTGCGGCGCGAAGTCGATCACCAGCAATCTTCCGCCCGGACCCAGAAGGCGAGCTCCCTCCGCGATCGCCGCCGCCGGAGACTGCGCATAGTGAAGGACCTGGTGCAGCAGCACGACGTCCGCTTCGCCGTCGGGAAGCGGCAAGGCGTACATGTCGCCCTGCCGAAGCGACACGGCAGAGATGCCGGCAGCCTCCAGCTTGACCCGCGCCAGCCGCAGCATCTCGGTCGAACGGTCGATGCCGATGCTCTGCCGAGCCTGGCTTCCGAACAGCTCGATCATCCGGCCGGTGCCCGTACCGATGTCAACCAGGCGATCGATGGCGCCCTCCCCGACCGCTTCGCGGATCGCTGCCTCCACTTCGCTTTCGGCGATGTGCAGCGAACGGATCTGGTCCCACTCGGCGGCATGGGCAGCAAAGTAACGGGCCGCGGCTTGCGCCCGGTCGGCACGGACTGCGGCAAGGCGGGCCCGGTCGGCCTCGAACTGCCGGTCGGTGCTCTCGTCGCCGACGGCGGCGATCAGGTCGAACAAGGGATCGACCAGAGGCTGCGGCCCAAGCTCCAGGAACACCCAGCTGCCCTCCTTGCGACGAGCGATCAGGCGGGCGTCGGCAAGGATCTTGAGGTGACGGCTGACCCTCGGCTGGCTTTGCGCAAGCACCTGGGCCAGCTCGCCGACCGTCAGCTCCATCTCCTTCAACAAGGCGAGCAGGCGCAGCCGGCTGGGATCGGCAAGTGCCTGGAAGAGATCAGCTAAGGGCATGGGTGCGACCATGACTTAACGATATAAAGATATCTTTATATGAGCAAGCGCGCATCGCCTGCTTTTCGGCTCGTCGCAAAAGAGAATTGCGCAAGGCGCATGTTGCACCTACATCCGCCTGCTGGTCGGACCCAAAAATGGGCCGGTCACTTGGGTCCGAATGCCACTACTCAAGGGTGGCGGGACTTAAAAACAAAGGGATGGAAACCGCTATGAAGAAGATTGCTATCGCCGCTGTTGCGGTTCTGGGTCTGGGTCTGGCCGCTTGCCAGGACAATGCCACGGACAACAATGTTTCGACCGAGAACACCATCGAGACCGAAGCCGCTGCCGACACCAACTCGGCCCTGAACGGCGTCGACAACTCGGGTGTGGCTGCCGAGAACGCGCTCGACGCGGCTGGCAACTCGATCGAGAACGGTGCCGACGCCGTCAGCAACGCTGCTGCCGACGTTGCCAACGGTCAGGACAACGTCGCGGGTCAGTAAGCCCCACGACGTTCCTGCCAAGGAACAAGGGAGGGCCGTCCGGGCATACCGGGCGGCCCTTTCCTTATGTGCTCAGGCGGCGGGTCGCTGCTGCCGCTGCAGCTTGAGGTCGGCCAGTTCGCGATCGAGCCGGTCCTGATGCTCGAGCGCCGCGAACTCGCCCGCCAGCCCCGGATCAGCGCCCATCGCGAGCGCCTCGGCCTGACCTTCGGCATAATCGGCGGCGCGCTCCACCTGCTCCAGGTCGGACAGCGCTGCCGCAGTCCGCTCGCCGAACACCAGTTCGCGCGCCCGGACGCTATGCTCGGCACTCTCCAGCCGGCTTTGCGCAAGCACCTGGCGGCGAATACTCTCGCTCAGCTTGGCTTCCAGCACCATTGTGTCCCGCTGGTAGCCGGCCAGCAGCTGCTCCATCCGGGCGATGTCGGCGCGCAGGCCATCGGCCCGCGGCCCGAGCTTCTCGCGCTGCTCCAGAGCGGCCCGCGCCAGGGCATCGCGGCCCTTGTCGACGGCCAGACCGGCCCGGTTGTGCCAATCGGCCTGCGCCAGTTCGATCCGGTGCAGCTCGCCCCGCCACTTCAGCAGGTTGCGCTCCACCTCGGCGCCGTTGCGGATGAGCTTGCGCAATTCGCGCTCCATCTCGCTGACGACGGCATCGGTGCTGACCCGAGGCGCGGCGGCCAGCTTACGGCCAAAACCGCGACGCTCTTCGGGGCTCCAGATGTCGGCGGGGGCGTGGACCAGCTCACGGCTCAGCGGCTGGTTGGAAACAGGCGTCGGGCTGTAAGAGAATTGCCGGGCCGGGTAGACCTCGGTCACGCTGTCGCCCGCCCAGCCATGGTAGCCACCGAACAGCCGCCGGCCGACGCTCTTGAAGCCGGCAATGACGACCCACAGCCAGAAGATCAGAAAAAGAAAACCCATCACGCCCTCGACCATCGTCGGGCGTGATTACCCCAAAGCCGCTAACGAAAGGTTTGCGGGCCGACAAACAAAGAAGGGCCGGGCATGAGCCCGACCCTTCCTGTTGGTTCGGCAGTGAGCAGGTGGCCGGACTTAGAAGTCCATACCGCCCATGCCGCCCATGCCGCCGGGCATGCCGCCGGCAGCGGGCTTGTCGTCCGGAAGCTCGCTGATCGCCGCTTCGGTGGTGATCAGCAAACCGGCGACCGAAGCCGCGTCCTGGAGGGCGGTGCGGACGACCTTGGTCGGGTCGATCACGCCGGCCGAAACCAGGTTCTCGTAGGTGTCGGTCTGGGCGTTGAAGCCGAGGTTGGCATCGTCGCCCTCGAGCAGCTTGCCCGAGATCACCGCACCGTCATGACCGGCGTTGGACGCGATCTGGCGGACCGGCGCGTAGAGTGCCTTGCGGATGATGTCGACGCCGCGGGTCTGGTCGTCGTTCTGACCCTTGAGGCCGTCGATCGCCTTGGTGGCGTAGAGCAGGGCCGTACCGCCGCCGGGGACGATCCCTTCCTCGACCGCGGCGCGGGTCGCGTGCAGCGCGTCGTCGACGCGATCCTTGCGCTCCTTCACCTCGACCTCGGTCGAGCCGCCGACCTTGATCACGGCCACGCCGCCGGCAAGCTTGGCGAGACGCTCCTGGAGCTTCTCGCGATCATAGTCGCTGCTGGTGACTTCGATCTGCTGGCGGATCGCGCCAACCCGGCCCGCAATGCCTTCCTTGGCACCGGCGCCATCGACGATGGTGGTGTTGTCCTTGTCGATGGTGACGCGCTTGGCGGTGCCGAGCATGCCGACCGTGACGTTCTCGAGCTTGATGCCGAGGTCTTCGGAGATCATCTCGCCGCCGGTCAGGATGGCAATGTCCTCGAGCATCGCCTTGCGACGATCACCGAAGCCCGGCGCCTTGACGGCCGCGACCTTGAGGCCACCGCGCAGCTTGTTGACCACCAGGGTGGCCAGAGCCTCGCCCTCGATGTCCTCGGCGATGATCAGCAGCGGGCGACCCGACTGCACGACCGCTTCGAGGATCGGCAGCATGGCCTGCAGGTTGCTGAGCTTCTTCTCGTGAATGAGGATGTACGGGTCGGCGAGTTCGACCGACATCTTCTCCGGATTGGTGATGAAGTAGGGCGACAGGTAGCCGCGGTCGAACTGCATGCCTTCGACGACGTCCAGCTCGAACTCGAGACCCTTGGCCTCCTCGACGGTGATGACGCCTTCCTTGCCGACCTTGTCCATGGCCTCGGCGATCTTCTCTCCGACTTCACGGTCGCCGTTGGCGGAGATGATGCCGACCTGGGCAACTTCCTGGTTGTTGGCGACGGGCTTGGAGCGGCTCTTGAGGTCCTCGACCACCTTCTGGACGGCAAGATCGATGCCGCGCTTCAGGTCCATCGGGTTCATGCCGGCCGCGACCGACTTCATGCCCTCGCGAACGATCGCCTGGGCGAGCACGGTGGCGGTGGTGGTGCCGTCGCCGGCGATGTCGTTGGTCTTCGAGGCCACTTCGCGCAACATCTGCGCGCCCATGTTCTCGAACTTGTCCTTGAGCTCGATCTCCTTGGCGACGGTGACGCCGTCCTTGGTGATGCGCGGCGCGCCGAAGCTCTTGTCGATGACGACGTTGCGGCCCTTGGGCCCGAGCGTCACCTTGACCGCATCGGCGAGGATGTCGACGCCGCGAAGAATGCGCTCACGCGCGTCACGGCTGAATTTCACGTCCTTGGCTGCCATGTGGCTACCCTTTCTGTTTTGCTTGTCCCCCGGCGAAGGCCGGGGTCCCGTTGTTCGTGCTTGAAGGAAGAATGATCACTGCGCACCGGACCGCGCCGGTGCTTCAGCAAGTGTCAGCCGACGATCCCGAGGATGTCGCTTTCCTTCATGATGATGAGGTCTTCACCATCAACCTTGACCTCGGTGCCCGACCACTTGCCGAACAGGATCCGGTCGCCGGCCTTGACCTCCAGCGGAGTGACCTGGCCATTGTCGTTGCGGGCGCCGGTGCCGACGGAGACGACTTCGCCTTCCTGCGGCTTTTCCTTGGCGGTGTCGGGGATGATGATCCCACCAGCAGTCTTCTCTTCAGCCTCGACCCGGCGGACGAGAACTCGATCGTGAAGCGGCCTGAAAGCCATGTGCTAAGCCCCTATGTTGCTCAATTGAAAGGTTCCGCTGGCACTCACGTGGGGAGAGTGCCAAGCGACTGCCGGCATATGGGTGAGCCACCTTGGTGCGTCAATGGGCTGTTCATTCACCTGACGGCAAGGCGCCGCTCATGGTTCGCAATCTTCTTCTTGCCGCCCTGCTTGGCGGCTCCCTCGCCGGATGCGCGCTGCAGGCGCCACGGCCCGCAACGCCGGTCGCACCCGCCAAGTTCGGCTGGGGTCACAGCGAGCGTGCGGCCGCCGCCGAAGCGCGTGTGTTCGGCGGAACGCTGCCGCTCCGGGCAGGCGAATCGAAATGGAACACCGCCGCGCCCAAGAGCGGATCGTCCGAGCTGGTCATCAGTCTCGGCCGGCAGCGTGCGTGGCTGTATCGCGGCGGTGAGCTGGCGGCGGTGACCACGATTTCCAGCGGCAAGATCGGCCACGAAAGCCCGGTCGGCCGCTTCCCCATCCTGCAGAAGAACCGCTTCCACAAGTCCAACCGCTACTCGGCCGCCCCGATGCCCTTCATGCAGCGGCTCAACTGGTATGGCGTTGCCCTGCACGGGGGCGAGATCCCGCCCTATGCGGCAAGCCACGGCTGCATTCGGCTGCCGATGAAGTTCGCCGAGCGGCTCTACTCGGTAACGGCCCTCGGCACGCCCGTGTGGATCGAGGACTGAGCCGGCACCAGGCCGAGCGCCTCGCGCCGTGACCAGCGCCACAGCATCAGCACGCTGACCACCGCGAGGCCAACCGCCAGCCCGATCCAGATTCCGCGGCCGGCGAGCGGCGTCCGGAAGGCGAGAAAGGCGCCGGTGCCGATCCCCACCACCCAGTAGCCGAAGGCGGCGAACAGCATCGGCACGCGGGTATCGTGCACCCCCCGAAGGATTCCGGCGCCAATCACCTGCGCACCGTCCGCCAACTGGAAGACGGCGGCGATGAGCAGGAACTGCACGGCCATGGCAAGCACGGCGGCGCTTTCCGGCTCGGCTGGGTCGAGGAACAGCGCCGCCAGGGTACGCGGAAGGAGCCACATGATGGTCGCGGACGCGAGTGCGAATGCCAGTGCGCTGGCGATGGCGACCCGCCCGGCCCGACCCACCCAGAGGGAGTCGCCGGCGCCATGGGCATAACCGACGCGCACGGTTGCCGCCTGGCTGAGGCCAAGCGGCACCATGAAGGCCAGCGCGGCCAGTTGCAGCGCAATGACGTGGGCTGCGACGCTCACCGTATCGATGAGGCCCATCAGGTACACTGCGGCAGAGAATACCCCGACTTCGAACGCCCAGGTCAGAGCGATCGGCAGGCCCATCTTGAACAGCTCGGCCAGGCGCTGCCGGTCAGGCTGCCACCAGTGGCCGAACAGATGCATCATCCGCAGGCGTGGGAGCCGCACCACCGCGTACACCTGGGCGGCCAGCATAAGGCTGTTGGTGATCAGCGTTGCAAAGGCGGAACCGGCCATGCCGAGGCTCGGCAGTCCGAACTCTCCGAAGATCAGGGCATAGTTGAGGAACAGGTTGAGGCCCACTCCGACCAATGCGACGACCAGCGGCACCCAGGCGCGATCGAAGGCGGTCAGCAGGTTCCGCATCAGGAACCCCAGCAGCATCGGCCACAACGCCCAGCGCAGGACATCCATGAAGTCGCCGGCGAGCGCCGACAGGTGCGGATCCTGACCTAGCGCCAGGAAGATCGATTCCGAGAAGCTCAGCAGCAACGTTGCAAACGCGGCATAGAAGCTGACCAGCCAGAGCCCCATTCGGAAGCTGCGCCGGCTGTCCCGCGCGGCGCCCTTCCGCCGCCCGAGCGCCGACGCGATCATCGGCGAGATCGCAACCGAGAAGCCCACGCCGGTGAACAGCAGCAGGGAGTAGAGGTTGATGGCCAAGGCAGCGGCGGCGAGCGGCTGCGGACCAAGCCTGCCGAGCATCAGTACGTCGGTCGTGTTGATGGCGTTGGCGGCGACGTTGGACAGGATGAGTGGCCACGCCAGCCGCAGCGTTGCGCCCAGCTCCTCGCGGGTCGAATTGGGTGCGGCGGCAAGGACAGGCATTCGGGCCGGTTAGGGCGAGCAGGTAGCGCGGGCAAGTAAGCCGACCCTCAAGCGCGCACACGCATCGTTGGTCGGCAAGCCACTGCGCGATGATCGCTTCCGCTTCCGCTTCCCCGCCCCCTCCCCTATCAGCGCAAAATCTCATCCAAGGACGAAGCGCATGATTGTGTTGAAGGCGGTGTGGAGACTGATGGTCGGCGTCAAGGACGCCCTCGTCCTGCTCTTCATGATTCTGTTCTTCAGCGCCTTGTACGCGCTGCTGAGCGCCCGCCCTGCACCCACCGTCAGTGAGGGCGTGCTGCTGCTGAACCTCGACAGCGTGGTCGAGCAGCCGGCCGAGCAGGACGCGCTGCTTGCCTTCGGGGGAAGCTCCGGGCCGAGAACCCTTGCCCTTCGCGATGTCCGGGCAGCCCTGCTCAAGGCCAAGGACGACAGCCGGGTGAAGGCAGTGGCCTTGGATCTCGATGGATTCTCGGCGGGCCAGACCGTGATCTCGGAGCTTGGGGATGTCCTTCTGGAGGTGAAGCGCAGCGGCAAGCCGGTGCTTTCCTACGCGACCGCTTACGGTGACGATGCCTATCAACTTGCCGCGCATTCGGGGGAGATCTGGCTGAACCCCATGGGCACCGTGCAGCTGATGGGGCCCGGCGGCAACAACCTCTACTACGCGGGCCTGCTCGAGAAGCTCGGGGTCACCGCCAATGTCTACCGCGTCGGCAACTACAAGAGCGCGGTCGAACCCTGGACCCGCTCGGACATGAGCCCCGAGGCCCGGGAGAATGCGCAGTCGCTGGCAAGCTCCGTCTTCGAGATGTGGCGCGACGACGTGCGCAAGGCCCGGCCAAACGCCGACGTGGACGCGCTCCTTCGCGGACCGGTGCAGCTCGTCCAGGCCGCCGGCGGCGACTTTGCCGTTGCAGCGCAGCGCGCGCGCCTGGTCGACAAGGTCGGCGAAAGGCAGGCCTTCGAACAACGGCTCGCGCAGCTTGGGGGCGAGGACAAGGTCGGCCGTGTCGGCTACAAGCGCATCGCTCTCGACCGCTACATCGCGGCGACCGCGAAGCGCGACAATGAGGGGCCGATCGGCGTCGTCACCGTTGCCGGCAACATCGTCGATGGCCGCGCACCGCTCGGCACGGCTGGCGGCGACAGCATCGCCGAGGCGATCGAGAAGGGTGTGCGCGGCGGCAAGGTCAAGGCGATCGTGGTCCGCATCGACTCGCCCGGCGGTTCGGCCTTGGCGTCCGAGCGCATCCGCCAGGCCCTCCTTGCAGCACGGCAGAAGAAGATCCCGGTCGTGGCCTCGATGGGGAACGTCGCGGCCTCCGGCGGCTACTGGGTCGCCACGGCTGCGCAGCACATCGTCGCCGAGCCCTCCACCATCACGGGGTCGATCGGCGTATTCGGCATCCTGCCGAGCTTCCAGGGCTCGCTGCAGAAGATCGGGCTCAGCGTCGATGGGGTGAAGACCACGCCGCTCACGGGCGAGCCCGACCTCCTTCGCGGGCCTTCACCCGAGGCGGGGCAACTGGTCCAGCTTGGCGTCGAGAGCATCTACGGCAAGTTCCTCAAGAACGTGGCCCAGGCGCGTGGCAAGACCCCGAGCCAGGTGGACGCGATCGGCCAGGGGCGGGTGTGGTCGGGCGGCCAGGCACGCCAGATCGGCCTTGTCGACCAGTTCGGCGGCCTAGACGAAGCGGTTGCCAAGGCGGCCGAGCTTGCCGGCCTCGATGAGGACAATCGGGGCCTCACCTACCTTGAGCGCAAGAAGAGCTGGCGATCCGAACTGGCGGGTTTCATTCCCGAGGACGACGCGTCGGACGAGAGCGACCCGTTTGCAACGTTGCGCGCGCAACCCGATCAGCTTGCACTCGCGGCCGTCCAGCAAGCCGAGATGATGCTGACCGGCCCGACCATCCAGGCACGGTGTCTGGTGTGTGGGCCTGCGGACCTTACGACAGCGCCATCCCGCCCTCGCCAAGGCTGGCTTGCGACCCTCCTTGCCTTGCTCTCCTGAGCCCTTCGCGCTAAGGGCCCGCGCGTCTTCAAGGCGCGACACTCGCTTGAAGGCCGTTCGCTCAGCTGCTGTTCGTCCCTGAAAAGAGGCAGGCACTCGGTCCGGCGGCTTTCGGCACCCGCACCAAGGAGGCTCGCGCGTCGGCATGGGGTCGGCGGTGCGACTTGAATCAACGCTTGCCAGGTCCGCCTGATGGAAAGCTGTTCCCCGAGGAACAGCTGGCGGCAAACCGACCGAGCTTGGAAGGACGAAACTACTTTTATGGCGACTCTCGCTAACCCCAGCCGCGACGATTTCGCGGCACTCCTCAACGAAAGCCTTGGCGGCGAAAACGAGGCCTTCGAGGGCCGCGTCGTGCAGGGCACCGTCACCGGGATCGAGAATGATCTCGCGGTAATCGACGTCGGCCTCAAGAGCGAAGGCCGCGTTCCGCTTCGCGAGTTCGCGGCGCCTGGCCAGAAGGCCGAGCTCAAGGTCGGCGACACCGTCGAAGTCTATGTCGATCGCGTCGAGAACGCGAACGGCGAAGCGATGCTCAGCCGCGACCGCGCCCGCCGCGAAGCCGCCTGGGACAAGCTGGAAGGCGAGTTCGCAGCCGGCAACCGGGTTGAAGGCGTCATCTTCGGCCGCGTGAAGGGTGGCTTCACCGTCGATCTGGGCGGTGCCGTGGCCTTCCTGCCGGGCAGCCAGGTCGACATCCGTCCGGTTCGCGACGTGCAGCCGCTGATGGACCTGCCGCAGCCCTTCCAGGTGCTGAAGATGGATCGTCGTCGCGGCAACATCGTCGTGTCGCGCCGCGCCATCCTCGAGGAAACCCGCGCCGAGCAGCGTTCGGGCCTCATCCAGAGCCTGGCCGAGGGTCAGATCATCGAAGGCGTGGTCAAGAACATCACCGATTACGGTGCCTTCGTCGATCTTGGCGGCATCGACGGCCTGCTGCACGTCACCGACATCAGCTACAAGCGCGTCAACCACCCGAGCGAGGTGCTGGAGATCGGCGCTTCGGTGAAGGTGCAGATCATCCGCATCAACCGCGAAACGCAGCGCATCAGCCTTGGCATGAAGCAGCTCGAGAGCGATCCGTGGGAAGGCGCCCAGGCCAAGTATCCGGTCGGCGGCGTATTCCAGGGCCGAGTCACCAACATCACCGAATATGGCGCCTTCGTGGAACTGGAAGCGGGCATCGAGGGCCTGGTCCACGTGTCCGAGATGAGCTGGACCAAGAAGAACGTCCATCCCGGCAAGATCGTCAGCACGAGCCAGGAAGTCGACGTCAAGGTCCTCGAGGTCGACGGCGAGAAGCGCCGCATCAGCCTCGGCCTCAAGCAGGCCCAGACCAACCCGTGGCACGATTTCGCCGAGAAGCACCCGGTCGGTTCGACCGTCGAAGGCGAAGTCAAGAACTCGACCGAGTTCGGCCTGTTCATCGGCCTCGACGGCGACGTGGACGGCATGGTCCACATGTCGGACATCGCCTGGGGCGTGTCGGGCGAGGAAGCACTGCAGCTGCACCGCAAGGGTGAGCAGGTGCAGGCCGTCGTGCTCGACGTCGACGTCGAGAAGGAGCGCATCAGCCTTGGCATGAAGCAACTGGAGCGTGGCGGCGTGAGCACCGCGGCGACCACCGGCGACGGCGCCCGCAAGGGCGAGGTCAAGACCGTGACCGTGCTGGAAGTCATGGATGGCGGCCTGACCGTTCAGGTCGGCGACGATGGCCCGACCGGCTTCATCAAGCGCTCGGACCTCGGCCGCGACCGCGACGAGCAGCGGCCGGAGCGCTTCCAGGTCGGCCAGAAGTTCGACGCGCAGGTCACCGGCACCGACCGTTCCAAGAAGCCGACCTTCTCGATCAAGGCGATGCAGATCGCCGAAGAGAAGCAGGCTGTGGCCCAGTATGGCAGCTCCGACTCGGGTGCCTCGCTCGGTGACATCCTCGGTGCCGCCCTGGAGCGCGCCAACAAGAAGTAAGCGGACAAGCCCCCATTCGCGAACACTTGCGGTCGGTTATCGTATCTGACAGCATGCGAAAGCGGGTGGGGGCCCGCACACTTAGGCAAAGGCGGGGACGAGCATGATCAGGTCGGAGTTGGTGCAGAAGCTGTGCCACGACTTTCCAGATCTCACGCAGCGGGACATCGAACTGGTCGTAAGCGGACTGTTCGACTCGATCACCGAACAACTCGCCCAGGGCGGCCGCGTCGAGCTGAGGGGCTTCGGCGCCTTTTCGACCCGCCAGCGCGATGCCCGGACCGGGCGCAATCCGCGGACCGGTGAGCAGGTGTCGGTGGACGCCAAGAAGGTGCCCTATTTCAAGCCTGGCAAGGAAATGCGGGAGCGGCTGAACCTGTCGGAAGTCGTTTCCGAGTAGTGTTGCCGCCCTGGGCCTGGCGCCCGGGGCCCTTGGTTCAGATTACGGAGCGCCCGGCCTGCAACATGGCCGGGCGCTTTGTTTTTGGCGAAGCTGCGCCGCCTAAGCCCCTCGCGCACCTATGATTTGACTCATGCAACAGCCTTGAAGCGGGATGCAGGGTCGAAGTGAGCAGCGAAGAGGGCGCATTCCCGACGGAGGGACGGTTCGGGCAGATGCTTGCCTGCTCCGCGACGGCGGCCATCTGCGCCGGCCCCGACAACCTCATCATCTCCTGGAACAGTGCTGCCGAGCAGCTGCTCGGCTTCAGCGCTCGGGAGGCCATCGGCAAGCCCCTGTCGATCATCATCCCGCCGCAACAGCGTGCTGCCCACAAGGCGGGGCTTGCACGGGCGGTGCAGGCAGGTCACGCCCGTCTCGCCGGCCACTCGACCGAAATGCTCGCCCTTCATGCAGAAGGACACGAACTTGCCGTCGAGCTCTCCTTGTCGATGTGGTTCGAGCAGGATCGGCCGATGTTCGGAGCCCTGCTCCGCGACATCACGGATCGGCAGGCGGCGCACCAGCGGCTAGAGCATCTCGCCCATTGCGACACCCTGACCTCCCTGCCGAACCGCAATGCTCTTCATTCCCGACTGACCATCTGCATCGATCAGCAACCTTGTTCACTGCTGCTGCTCGACCTGGATGGCTTCAAGCATGTCAACGACAGCCTCGGTCACTCAGCGGGTGACGAACTGCTCGCCCAGGTTGCGCAGCGCCTTACCCTTGCCGACCCCGATGCCTTCGTCGCCCGGCTTGGCGGCGACGAGTTTGCCATCCTGCTCAAGGACTGCGCCGACCCGATCCGGGTGAACATGCTTTGCGACGCCATCTTTGAGCGCTTGCAGCAGCCCTTCGTACTTGCCGGGCAATCGGTGTTTGTCGGCACCAGCATCGGCGTCGCGTCGGCCCCCAAGGATGGTCGCAGCGTCGAACAGCTGCTCTCCTGCGCCGATCTTGCCCTGTACAATGCCAAGGACCGCGGAGGGGGCGAGCGCAGTTTCTTCGTGCGATCCATGCAGAGCAAGTCCGAACGCCAGCTCCGTCTCGGGATGGAGCTTCGCCAAGCCCTTGGGCGGGAGGAGCTGGAGGTCTGGTACCAACCTCAGATCTGCCTGGCGACCGGAGCGCTGGCGGGCCTCGAAGCGCTGCTGCGCTGGCGGCATCCGAAGCTCGGCCTGCTTGCGCCTTATGCCTTCCTTGGCGTGCTTGCCGAAAGCGTGATCGCGGAGGAAGTCGGCGACTGGATCCTCGAACAGGCTTGCAAGGCGGCTGGTGAGTGGACCCGCGCAGGCCTTGCGGACACCCGCGTTGCGGTGAACCTGTTTTCCGCCCAACTCCGCTCCGGACGCCTGTTCGCCTCGGTGACGTCCGCCCTCGAGCGCCACCAGCTGGCTCCTGCCCAGCTTGAGCTGGAAATCACGGAAGACATCGTCCTTCGCCACAAGCAACAGTCCCCTAAGGTACTCCGCAAGCTCAGGACCTTGGGCGTCGGCATCGCGTTCGATGATTTCGGCACCGGCTTTGCCTCGTTGAGCTTGCTGCAGACCTATCCCTTGTCACGCTTGAAGATCGATCGAAGCTTCATCGCCGGGATCGACCGACGGGCCGGCGATGCGGCGATCGTGCAAGCGGTCATCGGCATGGCCCGCACCTTCGGGCTGGGCGTGGTCGCGGAAGGCGTCGAAACTGCGTCGCAGGAGGAGGCCCTGAAAACGCTCGGCTGCGACGACGTTCAGGGCTTCCGCTACGGCCGTCCCATGCCCCAGGTCGCCGTCACCCGCACCTTCCTGCCCGATCAGGCCTGGCGCAAGCAGGCCTGACTGCTTCGTGCTTCCCGGTTGATCAGACCGCGACCGGCGCAGCGATGTGCGGGTGCGGATCGTAACCGACGACCTCGAAGTCCTCGAGCTCATAGCCGAACAGGTCCTGACCCCGATCCTTGATCCGAAGCTGGGGCAAGGGCCGCTGTTCGCGGCTCAACTGGAGCCGGGCCTGGTCGAGGTGATTGGAGTAGAGGTGGACGTCGCCGCCGGTCCACACGAACACGCCGGGTTCCAGCCCGCACTCGCGCGCCAGCATGTGGGTCAGCAGCGCATAGGACGCGATATTGAAGGGCACGCCCAGGAAGAAGTCGGCGCTGCGCTGATAGAGCTGGAGGTTCAGCCGGCCGGCCGCCACCTGGGTTTGGAACAGGCAGTGGCAGGGAGCCAGCGCCATCTGCCCGATCTCGCCCGGGTTCCAGGCCGTGACGATCTGACGGCGGCTCGCCGGATCCTTCCGGATCAGCGCCACCAGTTCCTTGATCTGATCGATGTGGCGTCCGTCGGCAGTCTGCCAGTCACGCCACTGCTTGCCGTATACCGGACCAAGGTTGCCCTGCTCGTCAGCCCATTCATCCCAGATGCTGACCTTCCGCTCCTGCAGCCAGCGGACATTGGTGTCCCCCCGCAGGAACCACAGCAGTTCGACGATGATCGACCGCAGGTGCAGCTTCTTGGTGGTGACCAGCGGAAAGCCGTCAGCAAGGTCGAAGCGCATCTGTGCTCCGAACAGCGACAGGGTCCCAGTGCCGGTACGATCCGCCTGAGTAACTCCTTCCTCCAGCACCTTTGCCATGAGTTCGTGATAAGCCTGCATGCCACTACGCTAGCGTCTTCGGCGCGGCGGTGCGAGGGCTTCGCCGAAGTGGAGAAGGTTGTGCATCGCTAAGTCCGATCCGGACCTGACTGCCTTAGGTCGGCGGGTCCTGGCTTGATAAGACAATGCCATGCTTCAGCGTGCCGAAACTCCTGTTGCACTCACCGGTGTCGAAGCGAGCCGGTTGTTCTTCGCCCCCTGCTTTGTCGACCAATCAGCCGAGCGTCTGTGGGTCGCGCATGTCGACGATCAGTCGCGGTGCATCCACCTGGCGAGCTACGAGGGCACGGACGAAAGGGTCGACATGCCGGTCCGCTCCATCCTTGGCGATGCGATCCGGCTGGAAAGCGCGGGCATCATCCTTGCGCACAATCATCCCAGCGGTGACGCCCACCCCTCGCGCTCCGACAAGGTCGCTACCCGCACCCTCGCCATCGCGGCCGAGGCGATCGACCTGGCACTGCTCGATCACCTCGTCTTTGCCGGTGAGCAATGTTCGAGCTTCCGCCGGATGGGCCTGCTCTGAACTGAAGATGCGCCGGATCTGGCGGTCCGCAGCGTCAGGCCGATGATAAGGCAAGACGATAAGGCAATTGGCAATGCCGTCGCGAGATGCGAGCGCGCCTGGGCACAAGCGATTGCAAGGCTCAGTCTCGCAAAGTCCCCCGGAGGGTCAGTGCATGCGGGAGCCGTCGGGAACCTCATGATCGGGCGCGAGAAGGCTGATGCGGCCCTGCTCGTCGCTGGCGCCGAGAACGAGCACCTCACTCATGAAGGGCCCGATCTGCCGTGGGGCAAAGTTGGTCACCGCCATGACCTTCCGGCCGACCAGCGCTTCAAGGCTGTAGAGGTCGGTGATCTGCGCGGAACTGCGCTTCACGCCCACCTCGGGGCCGAAGTCGATGGTCAGCTTGAACGCGGGCTTGCGTGCCTCCGGAAAGGCGTCGGCCGCGACAATGGTGCCGGCCCGGACCTCCACCTTCAGGAAGTCGTCGAAGGGGATAGGGATGGTCATGCGCCTGCCGCCTGGCAGGGCTTGATGTCCGCCGGGCGCGGCCGCGGGGATACTGCGCGGTAAGCCGCGAAGTAGCTGTCGCCACCGGGCAGGCGCTCGAAGCGCTGCAATGCAAGGCCCAGCCCGGCAAGCTCGCAGCGGAGCTGCATTGGGGGAATGCCGTGCCGCTTCACCGGCCGATCGGCATCCACCACAACCACCTCGCCGCCCGGCTTCAGACCGCCGGTGAGATGCCACAGGAAGGCATAAGGCTCGGTCACCTCATGGTACATGTGGACCATGAAGATGCGGTCGAGGCTTGCGGGCGGCAACTTCGGGTCTGCCGGCAGACCCAGCCGCACCGCCACATTGTCGAGCCCTTCGCGCTGCACGCGATCCGCGAGACGGTCGCGGACCTCGGGGACGATGTCCTGCGCAAGCACCCGCCCGCGCGTGCCCACCAGCGGTGACAGTCGAACGGTGTAGTAACCCTCGCCCGCACCGATGTCGGCGACACTCATGCCCGGGCTGACACCTGCGGCGGCGACCACCGCTTCGAACTCGCCAACGCGGTCGCGCACGTCTTCGGTGGAGAAGGCGTCGGAGACGATCGGTGCCACATCACGGCCGGCCGTGGGAAAGGTGGTCGCGGGATCGGGACTCGCCCGGCAGGCGGAGAGCAGCGCCAGCGTGGCAAGGGCAGCCGAGCGCATCCTACTCGACATCCTCCACTTCGACTTCCTCGCCCGTCACGCGCTGCGATAGCGCCGCAGCCATGAATCGGTCGAGCTCACCGTCGAGCACGTCGCCCGGCGCCGTCGAGGTGACCCCCGTCCGCAGGTCCTTGACCAGCTGATAGGGCTGCAGGACGTAGGAGCGGATCTGATGCCCCCAGCCGATGTCGGTCTTAGCCGCTTCGGTCTTGTTGACCTCGGCCTCGCGCCGTTGCAGCTCGGCCTCGTAGAGGCGGGCCTTGAGCTGCTTCATCGCCTCCGCCCGATTTTTGTGCTGCGAACGCTGATTCTGGCATTGGACCACGATGTTGGTCGGCAAGTGGGTGATCCGCACCGCCGAATCGGTGGTGTTGACGTGCTGTCCACCGGCTCCGCTGGCGCGATAGGTATCGATCTTGAGGTCGCCTTCGTTGATCTCGATATCGATGTCGTCATCGACTTCGGGGTAGACCCAGACTGAGGCGAAGCTGGTGTGGCGGCGAGCGGAGCTGTCGTACGGGCTGATCCGTACCAGCCGGTGGACGCCGCTTTCGACCTTGAGATTGCCATAGGCGTTCTCGCCCTTGATGAGCAGGGTCGCGGACTTGATGCCGGCTTGCTCGCCGGCATGGAAGTCGACCAGCTCCACCTTCATCTTGTGGCGTTCGGCCCAGCGCGAATACATTCGCTGCAGCATTCCGGCCCAGTCCTGGCTTTCGGTCCCGCCGGCACCGGAGTTGACCTCGACATAGCTGTTGTTGGCGTCTGCTTCTCCGGCCAGCAGCGCTGAAACCTTGTCACGCTCGGCCCGCTCCGCGAGCTCGGACAAGGACTGGACGCCATCATCGACCAGGCCCTCGTCGCCTTCGGATTCGGCCAACTCGATCAGCTCGACCGTGTCGGCGAGTTCCGTTTCCAGGGTGCGCGTCGCCGCGATCGCCTCTTCCAACCGGCGGCGTTCGCGCATGACCTCCTGCGCGCCCTTGGGATCGTTCCAGAGCGAGGGGTCTTCGACCTTGGCGTTCAATTCCTCCAGGCGGCGGAGCGCCCGGTCCCAGTCGAGGAAACGGCGCAGCAGCGCAGTGGCGGCATTGATCTGGTCGATATGGGCCTGCGCTTCGGCGCGCATTCTTTTGTCCTTCTCACTCAACACCGTTCGTGCCGAGCGACGTCGAGGCACTGCTGCGACAAGCGTCCCTCGACATCGCTCGGGACGAACGGACCGGGGCGGTCCTAGTAGATTCCGCCCTGCCTTGCCAAGAAGTCGTCCGCCGGGGCTGCCGGGGCTGAAGGACGAGCGGCAGGCGCCGGCCGGCTGCGAGCCGGTGCACGGCGGCGCACGGGCGCTGCCGCGGCGGTCGGCGCGGGCCCTTCGGCTCGGCGGATGGTCCGCCTCGGCTCGGTCTCGGGCTTGAAGGCTTCCCAGATCACGGGCGACTTGGGATCCTCGACGACCGGGAAGGTGCCGAACACGCGCCGTCCACTGGCGCGGTCGATCCGCACCATCCGGATTCCTCGCGGAGCCACGAACGGGGTCGGCGGCACGTCCTTGAAGGCCGTTTCCGCCCATTGCTTGAAGACGGGGGCAGCGATGCGCCCGCCCTGTGCGGCGCCACCCATCGAGCGCGGCTGATCGTAGCCAAGGTAGACGCCCGCCACGACGTCTGGCGTCCCCCCGACGAACCACACGTTGGTGGGACCGTTGGTGGTGCCCGTCTTGCCGAACAGGGGGCGATTGAGGTCGCGGAGCACGGTGGCGGTGCCGCGCTCGATCACGCCGGTCAGCACATGGACCATCTGGAAGGCGGCCTGCGCATCCAGAACCTGCCGCGCCCTGCTGGGCGGCCTGGGCATGGCTCCTCCGTCCCAATCGGCCGTGTTGCATCGGCCGTCCATGACCGAGCAGCGATTGTCGGCACGGAAGATGACCTTGCCGGAGCGGTCCTGGATGTAGTCGATCAGCGTCGGGCTGACCGCACGACCATGGTTGGCGAGGATGGCATAAGCGTTGGTCAGCTTCTGCACGGTGGTGTCGCCTGCCCCAAGTGCGATCGACAGGTAGTTGGGATAATCGCCCACGCCGAGGTCACGTGCCGTGTCGGTGACCTTGGCGATCCCGGTCTGCGAGGCCGCACGGAGGGTCATGAGGTTGCGGGATTGCTCCACGCCCCAGCGCATGGTCTTGGATCCGGCATAGCTGCCATCGAAGTTGCGGAAGCACTTGTTGCCCAGCCCCGCGCCCTGCCACACGCAAAAGGGCGCATCGGGAATGATGCTGGCCGGGGTCATGCCGTTGGCGAGCGCGGAATAATAGACGATCGGCTTGAAGGTGGAGCCCGGCTGGCGGAGCGCCTGCGTCGCCCGGTTGAGGCTGGCACCGATCGCGTCGAACCCGCCCTGCATCGCAAGCACCCGGCCGGTCCGCACTTCCTGAGCCACGAAGCCTCCGCCGATCTCGGGAATGGAGCGGATGGCATAGGTTGATCCGGCGACGTTCTTGACGATGATGATCATGCCGGCGCGCAGATTGGAGAAGGCACTTCCGCCGCCTCCCCGCTTGGGCATGACGGCGTTGGAGGCAGGCAGCGTTCCGGTGGACCCGTCGGTGAACCCGATCTCGGCCGATCCGCCACCGACATCCAGCACCACCGCCTTGCGCCAGTCGGGGAAGCCGGTGCCGAGCGGGGTCGTGTCGAGCTTCGCAGCCCAGCTTCCGGTCGGTTCGATGCTGAGGCCGGTGTCGCGCCAGCCGCGACCGCCATCGAAGCGGGCAAGACCTTCACGCAGGGCTTCGGCCGCTGCTTCCTGCATGACCGGGTTCATCGACGTCCTCACCCACAGGCCACCTGCATACAGGCTGTTCGGACCGGCCTTGGCATCTTCGCCGTAGCGCCGAAGGAGCTCGCGGCGGACTTCCTCGGTGAAGTAGCCGCCCACTTCCCGGAACTTGGCGTTGGACCCGTAGCGGATGGTGCCGAGCGGAGTTGCTGCCGCTTCGGCGCGCTGGCTTTCGCTGATGAAGCCGTTGTTGACCATTTCCCGCAGCACGTAATTGCGGCGGTCGAGCGCGCGCTGGGTGGCCCGGACCGGGTCATAGTTGCTCGGCGCCTTGGGCAGTACCGCCAAATAGGCAACCTCGGGCAAGGTCAGGTCGGCGACATCCTTGTCGAAATAGGCTCGCGCCGCGGCCTGCACGCCATAAGCATTCCGACCCAGGAAGATCTGGTTTAGGTAGAGCTCCAGGATCTGCTGCTTGGAAAGAGTATTCTCAAGCCGGAAGGCAAGGATCGCCTCGCGGATCTTGCGGGTGACGTTGTAGCTGGAATCCTGCAGCAGCGCCTTGGCGACCTGCTGCGTGATGGTCGAGCCTCCGCGTGCACGTGCCCCGCCCGTCGCCTTCTTGAGTGCGAAGTCGCCCACCGCGCCGACCAGCCCCGGATAGTCGATCCCGCCATGCGTAAAGAAGGTCTTGTCCTCCGCCGAGATGAAGGCGTTCACCACCAGGGGCGGGTATTCGTCGTAGTTCAGCTCGACCCGGCGCTCGCGGGCGAAAGTGCCGACCGGCTGCCCGTCGAGGCCGCGAATATTGCTTGGAAGCGACGGCTGGTAGGCGAGCAGCTTGTCCCCGCTTGGCAGGCCGGCCGCGAAGACCAGCCAGATGAGGATGAAGAAGGCATAGCCTGCCGCAAGCAGGTACGTCATCAGCCGAAGCGATCTGCGACGACGCCAAGCGCCACGAAGACGGTCAGCGGCGCGGGCATGACGATCGAGCCAGGCCGGGGGAGACGGG
>Ga0210040_10002772_pt1 | contig 24327 bp, 25 predicted proteins | sample CryGeyCG12114_NA_FD_185462 | JGI IMG/M metagenome (GOLD analysis project Ga0210040, IMG submission 185462) | Groundwater microbial communities from aquifer - Crystal Geyser CG19_WC_8/21/14_NA (SPAdes) (version 2) | ecosystem: Environmental > Aquatic > Deep subsurface > Groundwater | place: USA... | reverse complement strand
TGACCTTCTCGCCGACCTTGACGTCGACGGGCACGCGCTGGCCGTTGTCGTCGATGCGACCCGGGCCGACCGCGAGGACCTCGCCCTCCTGGGGCTTCTCCTTCGCGGTGTCCGGGATGACCAGGCCGGATGCGGTCGTCTGCTCGGCCTCGACGGCCTTGACGACGATGCGGTCCTCGAGCGGCTTGATGGAGACCGACACTGTGCGGACCTCTCCTTCGTGGTGGTTCACGTGACGGGGGCAGGCGGTCCAGCGGGAGCCGTCCGCCGTCGCGGGGGTCGGTCGGGTCCTGCCGTCTCGCCGTGCGCGACTCTAGGGCGGGGTTAGCACTCGGTCAATCCGAGTGCCAGCACCAGCCGGTGGTCGGCGTGCGACGATCCGGGCGTGGACGACCCCGCCGTCGCCGGCCTCGCGGCGGTGCTCCTTCCCGAGGGGCTGGCGCTGCTGGACTCCCTGCCCGCCTACGACGAGGCGGGGAGCATGGCGCTGGGCGAGCGGCTCCGCGCGCAGGGCCACGACCCCGCGCTCGTGGCCGCCGCGCTGACGCAGAGCCGCCTGCGCGCCCGGGCCGCGGCGAAGTTCGGCCCCTTCGCGGCGGACATGCTCTTCACCTCGGCGGGCCTGGAGCAGGCCACGCGGCTGGAGGTGGCGGCCCGGCACGCGCGGCGCTTCGCCTCCGCGGACGTGCAGCGGGTGGCCGACCTCGGGTGCGGCATCGGCGGGGACGCCCTCGCGCTCGCCGGCCTGGGTCTCGGCGTCCTCGCCGTCGACCGCGACGAGCCGACCGCCGCGGTGGCCGCCGCCAACCTCCGCCGCTTCCCCGGCACGTCCGTGCGCTGCGAGGACGTCGCGGCGACCGACCTCACCGGCGTCGACGGCGTCTGGCTCGACCCCGCGCGGCGGGACGCCGCCGGGCGCCGGGTCCTCGACCCGCGGCGCGCCAGCCCCCCGCTGTCCTTCGCCCTCGACCTCGCGGAGCGCAGGCCGGTCGGCGTCAAGACGGCGCCCGGCATCGACCACGCGCTCGTGCCCGCGGGCCCCGGCGTCCCGTGGGAGTGCCAGTGGACGTCCGTCGACGGCGACGTCGTCGAGGCCGCGCTCTGGAGCGGCCCCCTGGCGCGGCCCGGGGTGCGGCGCAGCGCCGTCGTCGTGCGCGGCGGCGCCGCGGCGGTCGTCGACGACGTCGCGGACCCCTTCGCCGCCGCGGCGCCGCCGGTCGGCCCGGTCGGCGGCTTCCTCTACGAGCCGGACGGCGCCGTCGTGCGCGCCGGTCTCGTCGGGGCCGTCGTCGCGGCGCTCGACGGCAGGCTGGTCGACGCCTCCATCGCCTACGTCACCGCCGACCGCCACCTGGACCTGCCGTCCGCGACCGGCTACGTCGTCGACGAGGTGATGCCCTTCGGGCTCAAGCCGCTGCGGGCCCGGCTGCGCGAGCGCGGCGTCGGACGGCTCACGATCAAGAAGCGCGGCACCGCCGTGGAGCCCGAGGACCTGCGCCGCCGGCTCCGGCTCGAGGGCCCGCAGGAGGCCGTCCTCGTCCTCACGCGGGTCGCCGGTCGCCAGAGCGCGCTGATCTGCCGCGCGCTCCCGCGCCCCGGGTCGGCCTGACCCCGGCGCCTCGTCGGAGGAGACGGCGGCGCGGGCCGGCGGCCTCGCGGCTCACCCGACGAGGACCGTCCCCACGGGGAGGGAGGAGTCGCCGCCGAGCTCGGGCCCGGACGGCGGCAGCCCCCGGGCCACCACCTGGGCGCCGAGCGCGGCGACCATGGCGCCGTTGTCGGTGCACAGGCGCAGCCGCGGCACGCGCAGGGCGACGCCCGCGGCCTCGCAGCGCTCGGCGAGCAGCTCGCGCAGGCGGGCGTTGGCCGAGACGCCCCCGCCCAGCATCAGGTGGTCCAGGCCGTGCACCCGGCAGGCGTCGACGGCCTTGCGCGTGAGGACGTCGGCCACCGCCTCCTGGAAGGACGCCGCGACGTCGGCCACCGGCACCGGGCGCCCCGACGCCTCGCAGGCGCGCACCCAGCGGGCGACGGCGGTCTTCAGCCCCGAGAAGGAGAAGTCGAAGCGGTGCCGCTGCAGGTCGCGGCCCGACGTCAGCCCGCGGGGGAAGGCGATGGCCGCGGGGTCGCCCTCGCGCGCCGCCGCGTCGATGCTCGGCCCGCCCGGGTAGGGCAGGCCCAGCAGGCGCGCCGTCTTGTCGAAGGCCTCCCCCGCCGCGTCGTCGACGGTCTCCCCGAGCAGGCGGACGTCGCTCGCGATGTCCACGACGTGCAGCAGCGACGTGTGACCGCCCGAGACGAGCAGCGCGGCGCACGGGGTGGGCATCGGCCCGCCGTCGAGGACGCAGACGGCGACGTGCGCGTCGAGGTGGTTGACCCCGTACAGCGGGACGTCGAGCGCCCACGCGAGCGCCTTGGCGGCCCCGACCCCCACGAGCAGCGCGCCGGCGAGCCCGGGACCGGCCGTCACCGCCACCGCGTCGACGTCGGCCAGGCTCACGCCGGCGTCCTCGCACGCCCGCCGGACGGTCGGCACCATCGCCTCCAGGTGCGCCCGGCTGGCCACCTCGGGGACGACCCCGCCGAAGCGCGCGTGCTCCTCGACGCTGCTCGCGACGGCGTCCGCGAGCAGGGTCGTGCCGCGCACGAGGCCGACCCCCGTCTCGTCGCAGGACGTCTCGATGCCCAGCACCAGCGGGTCGACGCCCGGGGCGGGGGGCCGGCCGGGCTGGAGCAGCCGTGCCCCGACGCCCCGGGGGACGCCGCCGGTCCGCGGGTCGTCCGCGCTCACAGCGCCACCATCACGTCGCCGCGACGACGGGCGCGCCGCACCCGGCTGAGGACGGACCAGACCAGCAGGACGACGACCACCGCCATGACGGTGTGGTCGATGTGCTGGGCGTGCTGCTCCGCCCGCCGAACTGCGAGCCGAGCGCGTGGCCGCCGCCCACGAGCAGGCCGTTCCACAGCAGCGAGCCCGCCGCCGTGAGGGCGCTCAAGCGCAGCAGCGGCATGCGCGTCGTCCCCGCGGGGATCGAGACGAGGCTCCGCACGCCCGGGACGAGCCGGCCGACGAGCACCGACGCGCCGCCGTGCCGGTGGAACCAGCCGACGGCGTGCTCGACCTCCTCGCGGTCGACGAGCGGGATCCTGGCCATCCACGAGACCGCGCGCGCCTTTCCCAGGGCGCGCCCCGCCCCGTACAGGGCCGGCGCACCGACGAGCGAGCCGAGGGTGGCTGCCGCGAGGGCCGGGAAGGGGTCCATGCCGCCCTGCGCGGCGATGAAGCCGGCCAGCGGCAGCACCACCTCGCTGGGGACGGGCGGCACGACCGTCTCGAGCACCGTGGCGACGAGGACCCCCGGCTCGCCGATGGTCGCGACGGACCGCGCGAGCGCGCCGGACAGGCCGGTCAGCCCTCCGACGGCCTGGTCGACGGACACGTGGTCGCCGCCGGCCTGCAGCGAGGCGAGCAGGCTCATGCGGACGGCGCTCCCGGGGCGTGGACGGGCAGGTCGACAGCGGGCGCGGCGTCGACGCGGCGGCGCATCACCAGGGCGTCGGCGCCGGGCCCGTAGTAGTCCCGGCGGCGGGCCAGCTGCTCGAAGCCGTGGCGGGCGTACAGCCGCACGGCCGGGTCGTTGCCGGCCTCGACCTCCAGCAGCAGGGCCGTGGCGCCCAGCCGCGCCGCGTGCTCCTCGCACGCCCGCAGCAGGGCGTCACCGAGCCCGCACCCCCGAGCGGCCGGCGACGTGGCGATGGTCTGGACGTCGGCGTCGGCCCCCGCGGCGGCGGCACCGGCGTAGCCGAGCAGCTCGCCGCCCGACGAGCGCGCCGTCCAGAACGCCCGGCCCGCTCCCGCCAGCTCCGACCAGAACAGCTCCGCGCTCCACGCGGTGGGGCCGAACACGTCCGCCTCCAGGAGCGCGACCTCGGAGACGTCCCACCAGCGCATCGGCGCCAGCACCCAGCCGTCGGCCGCGGCGCTCGTCGGCGCGGCGGGGGCCGGCGCCGTCATCGCGGTGCCCCGGCGTCCGCCGCGCGGGCCGCGGGGCGCGCGGGCACCGGGGGCGGGAGGCGGTCCGCGGTCGCGACGGCGTCGGGCCGGCGCAGGTAGAGGGGCTCCACGGGCACGAGCGACATCGCCCCGCGCCCGTCGAGCGCGTCGGCGGCCACGAGGCCGAGCGCGGCGGCGCCGGGGTCGAGCAGGTCCTCGCGGGCCGTCCCGGGGAGGGAGGGGAGGTGCTCGCCGTACAGGCGCACCCCGCGCCCGAGCCAGGCCGGGGCGCGCCCGGCGACGTCCTGGGCCGCCCCCACGCCCGGCCCCTCCACGCGCCGAGGCCCGTGGTCGCCGAGCTCGTAGACCGCCCAGTAGACCTCCCGGCGACGGGCGTCGGTGGCGACGCCGAACCGGGCGGGCGGCTCGAGCTCCTCCGCCGCGAGCGCGTCGACGGCTGCACGGGCGAGCGCGTCCGGGCTGCAGACGCCGTGCACCGGCAGGTCCAGCGCGAGGGCGAGAGCCTGGGCCGCGGCCATGCCCACCCGCAGCCCGGTGTAGGGCCCCGGGCCGACGCCGACGGCGACGGCCCCCAGGTCGCCCCGGGAGGCGCCCACCTCGGCGAGGACGGCGGCGACCATCGGCTGCAGCAGCTCGGCGTGCCGGCGCGGGTCCCCCGACGTGCGCGCGGCGACGACGCGACCACCGGCCAGCAGCGCCGCGCTCGCGACGGCGGAGGTGTCGACGGCCAGCAGCACCCGCCCAGACTAGGTCGCCCCCGGCGACCGGGGGCCCGGCGACCCAGGACACCGCGGAGAGCGCCCCGTGGAGAGCGCCCCGTGGACCGGGCGCCCGCAGGACGGACGCGTCAGCGGCCGGGGGCCAGCAGCGCGTCCACGTCGGCCCACCGCTCCCCCACGCCGCGCACGACGGCGGTGCGGTGCTCGTCGACCTCGCCCTCCTCGGCCGGCAGGGAGCCGGGCCTCGGGTCCGGGCCGTCGAGCGGGTCGGGGTCGGCGACCGGGTCCGGGCCGTCGTCGCGGTGCAGGTCCACCTCGAGGCGGTCGCCGGCGAGCTGCTCGACGAGTCCGCGCCCCCACTCGACGACGACGACGGCGGTGGCCAGGTCGGCGTCCAGGTCGAGGTCGTCGAGCTCGAGCGCCCCCTGCAGGCGGTACGCGTCCACGTGCACGAGCGCGGGCCCGCCGACCAGCGAGGGGTGCGCGCGCGCGATGACGAAGGTCGGCGAGGTGATCGGCCCGCGGACCCCGAGCCCCTCGCCCAGGCCCTGGACGAACGTCGTCTTGCCCGCGCCAAGGTCCCCGGACAGGACCAGGAGGTCCCCTCCGCGCACGAGGCGTCCGAGCCGACGGCCCAGATCGGTCATCGCTGCGGCGGAACCGATCTCGAGCAGGATCGCGCGCGGCGACGGCGGCCGGCCGCTCACCCGGCGTCCTCGGCGGGGACCGGGTCCTGCGCCGCGTCGGCGGCCGCCTGCGCGCGGTCGTGCTCCACCACCCGCGCGGCCCGCTCGAGGAGGTGCTCGACGGCGGCCTGCACGGTCTCGGGGTGCTCCAGCGGCACGAGGTGGCCGCCGTCGCGGACGAGGACGTACTCGGCCGTCGGCAGCCGCCGCAGGATGTCCTCGCTGTAGGACGGCGGCGTCAGCAGGTCCCCGTCCCCGACGAGCACGAGCACCTCGCCGCCGGAGAGCGCCTCGAGCGCCTCGGCCTTGTCGTGCAGCGCGAAGGCGGGGAAGAAGTCGTCGATGACCTCCACGCTGGTGCCGGCGATCATGTGCGCGGTGAAGTCCACCAGGTCCTGGGGCACGTCGGAGGCGTAGGACCAGTGCCGCACCAGCAGCGACTCGAGGTCCCCGCCGAGCGCACGGGTGCGCTCGACCAGGGCCGCCTGCCGGCTCAGCAGGCCGAGCGCCGTCGGTGCGACGCGGCGCAGGAGGGGCGCCAGGGCCGCGAAGCCGAAGTCGTTGGTGTCCATGCCGCCGGCGCTCGTGGCGATGAGCGCCGTCCCGACGACGCGCTCGGCCACCAGCTCGGGGCACCGCGACGCCATCGCCATCACGGCCATCCCGCCCATGGAGTGCCCGAGGAGCACGAGCGGGCCCTCCGGGCAGGTCGCCGCGATGACGTCCTCGAGGTCCTCGCCGACCTGGTCGATCGTCGCCGAGCCCTTCGGCCCCCGCTCCGAGCGGCCGTGGCCGCGCTGGTCCCACAGCACCAGGCGGTAGCGACCGCGCAGGGCGAGGCGCTGCACGTGCCAGAAGTCCAGGTTGAGCCCGTACCCGTGGCTGAGCACGACCGTCGGCCGGTGCTCGGCCTCGGCCGCGGCGCGCTCGGCCTCCGGCAGGTCGTCCACCTCGACGTGCAGCTCCGTGCCGTCCCCGGCCCGGACGACCACCCGCCGGCCCGTCAGCGACCCCAGCGGGACCTCGCGCCGGGGCGGGCGGCGTCCCGGCAGGAGCGGGCGGCCGACGGCCAGCCGCTCGGCCCCCAGCCCGAGGACGGCGCCGGCGCCTGCGGCCGCGAGGCCCGCACCCAGGGTCAGCAGGCGCAGGCCGTCCCCCCCGCTCACCGCGCGCCCCCCGGGCTCGCGGGGCCGAGGCGCTCGGCGACGGCGCCGACGTGCACGCGGGGCACGCGCGCGCCGATCCGGGTGACGACCTCGTAGGCGATGGTCCCGGCGGCGTCCGCCCAGTCCTGGGCGGTGGGGCCGCCGTCCGCGCCCGCCCCGAAGACCTCCACCTCGTCCCCCGCGCGGGCGGCGCGGGCCGCCTCGTCGTCGCCGAGGTCGAGCACGACCTGGTCCATGCACACCCGGCCGGCGACGGGGTACCGCCGCCCGGCGAGCGCCACCGGTCCGCAGCCGCTCGCGTGCCGCGGCAGCCCGTCGCCGTACCCGAGCGGCACCAGCGCGAGGCGCGTGCGTGCGCTCGTGACGTGGGAGTGGCCGTAGGAGACGCCCGCTCCCGCCGCGACCTCCTTCACCAGGGCGAGGCGGGCCCGCAGCGACATGGCCGGGACCAGGCCGGCCTCCGCGGCCGAGAAGCGCTCCGGCGCCGGCGAGATCCCGTAGACGGCGACGCCCGGGCGCACGAGGTCCAGGTGGGCGGACGGGTGGGCCAGCACCCCCGACGACGCCGCCAGGTGCCGCAGCGGGGGTCGGACGCCGAGGCGACCGGCCACCTCGACGGCCTCGGCCAGGCGCTGCACCTGCCGCAGCGTCAGGGCGTCGCTGCCCTCGTCGTCGGCCGAGGCCAGGTGCGACCACACCGCCACGACCTCGACCGCGCCCTCGGCCTGCGCCGCTGCGGCGGCGCGCACCAGGTCCGGCCAGTCGCGCGCCGTGGCCCCGCCCCGGGACAGCCCCGTGTCGACCTTCAGGTGGACCCGGGCGGTGCGCCCCGTCCGGCGCGCGGCGCGCGCGAGCGCCTCGAGCGCCCAGACGGCGGAGGCGGACACGTCGACGCCGGCTGCCACGGCCGGGGCGAGGTCCTGCCCGGGCACCACGAGCCAGGCCAGGACGGGAGCGCGGACGCCCGCCGCGCGCAGCTCCAGCGCCTCGGCGAGGTGGGCCACCCCGAGCCAGGTGGCGCCCCCGGCGAGGGCGGCGAGCGCCGCGGGGACCATCCCGTGCCCGTAGCCGTCGGCCTTGACCACCGCCATCACCGCGGCACCGCCGGCGCGCTCGCGCAGGACGCCGGTGTTGGCGGCCACGGCGTCCAGGTCGACGACCGCCCAGGAGGGCAGGACGTCACCGGGCAGGACGTCACCGGGCAGCACGTCACCGGGCAGCACGTGGTCCGCCACGGCCACGTCGGCGGGCGGTCGGGACGGCGGTCCGGTGGTCTCGGTCATCGCCGCCCAGTCTCGCACCGGTGCGCCCGGGCACCGGTGCCGGCGGGGCACCTCGCGCACCGCCCCGGTGCGTCGCCGGACGTCGGCCCACGGGCGGCTCAGGGCCGGGGGACGTCCTCGAGCAGCGCCGTGACGACCTCGGGGATCGCGTGCAGCACGGCCTCGGCGTGCAGCGGCCCGCCCCCGGAGGCGGCGTGCGCGGCGAGGCCGTGCACGGCCGTCCCGACCGAGCCGGCGTCCCGCGCGTCGAGGCCGAGGGCCGTGAGCGCCCCGACGACGCCCGCGAGCACGTCACCGCTGCCGGCGGTGGCCAGCCACGGCGTGCCGTCGGCCTGCGCGCGCACGGGCCCCCGGGACCCGCCGGCCCCGGGGCCGACCACGAGCGTCGTCGACCCCTTGAGCAGCACCACGACGCCCGAGGCGTCGGCCGCCCGGCGGGCGTGCTCGAGCGGGCGCTCCTGCACCTCCGCGCGGGTGCACTCGTGCCCGAGGAGGCCGAGGAGGCGCGCGAGCTCCCCGGCGTGCGGGACGACGAGCGTCTCGCCGGCTCCCCGCTCCCCCTCCTCCAGCGCGTGCACCAGCGCCGGCAGCGCCCCCGCGTCCACGACGCACGGCACGTCCTGGGCGAGCGCCTCGCGCACGTGCTCGCCCTGCCCCTCGTCGTCGGGGTCGACCCCGGGCCCCAGCAGCCAGGCCTGCACCCGGCCCTGCCCGGGGACGACCTCCGGCCAGCGGGCGCGCACGAGGTCGGTCGGCGGGACCGGGCCGAGGTAGCGCACCATCCCGGCGCCGGCGCGCACGGCGGCGCCCGCGGACAGCACGGCGGCGCCGGTGTAGGTGGCCCCGCCGGCGACCACGCCCAGCACCCCCCGGGAGTACTTGTCGCTCTCACCGCCCGGGCGCGGCCAGCGCGCCGCGAGGTCGGCCGCGCCGAGGCGCTCCACGGCGGCCTCCCCCAGCTCGCCCAGGCCGATCGGCGCCACGACCAGGCGGCCCGCCAGCGCGGACGCCGGCGGCACGAGCAGGCACGGCTTGGCGGTGCCGAAGGTGACGGTCACGTCCGCGCGGACCGCCGAGGCCCCGGCGCCCTCGGCGGGCGGCGGCAGGGCGCCCGTCCCGACGTCGACGCCGCTCGGCACGTCCACCGCGACCACGACGGCCCCCGACCGCGCCGCCGCACCCGCGAGCGCGGACGCCGACCCCGTCAGCCCGGGGCGACCGCCGACGCCGAGCAGCCCGTCGACGACGACGTCGGCCGCGGCGAGGGCGGCCAGGCCCCGCTCGGCCGCGCCGTCCTCGACCACGCGGCCCCCCGCGGCGCGCAGCGCCGACAGCCCCGGCGCGTGCGCGCGGTCCGAGGCCAGCAGCGCGGTGACCGCCGCGCCGCGGCACGCCAGCAGCGCCCCCGCGTGCAGGGCGTCCCCGCCGTTGGTGCCCGACCCGACCAGCAGCACGAGCCGGGAGCCGTAGACCCGCCCCGCGGTGCCGCGCAGCTGCTCGCCGACGACGCGGGCCAGGGCCGCGCTCGCCCGCCCGACGAGGGCGGCCAGTCCCTCGGGCAGGTCGGCCGCTGCGGACTCCTCGGCGGCTCGGACGGCGTCGACGTCGTGGGCGCTGATCACGCGGGGCTCCTCGGATGCTCGGTCGGGTCAGGACGTGCGCGTCGGGCCGGGTGGGTCGGGTCCGGGTGCGCGAGCGGACCGCGCGGCCGGGGACCGGGGGCCGTGGCGGGAGCGGGCGCACCGGGAGGCGGGCCGGCTCCCGCGGCCCGCTCGGCCACGACGAACGCCGTCGCGATGCCGGCGTCGTGGCTCATCGACAGGTGCACCGCCACCACGCCGAGCGCGGCGGCGCGCGCCGCCACCGTGCCCCGCATCTCCACCCAGGGGGCGCCGTGCTCGCCGCGGTGCACGCGGGCGTCGCGCCAGCGCAACCCCGGCGGGGCGCCGAGCGCCTTGGCCAGCGCCTCCTTGGCGGCGAAGCGCGCCGCCAGGGAGCGCACCGGCAGGTCGGCCTCGTCGGGGTCGAACAGCCGGGCGCGCAGGGCCTCCCCGCGCGCCAGCACGGCCGCGAAGCGCTCGAGCCCCACGACGTCGACGCCCACGCCGACGACGCCCCCGCCGACGACGCCCCCGGGCCCGGGCGTCACGGCCGGCTCACTCGACCGTGACGGACTTGGCGAGGTTGCGGGGCTGGTCGACGTCGAGCCCCTTCGCCGTGGCGAGCTCGGCGGCGAACACCTGCAGCGGGACGACGGTCAGCAGCGGCATCAGCAGCGGCGGGCACGCCGGCACCCGGATGACCTCCTCGGCGTAGGGCACCACCCCCTCGTCGCCCTCCTCGGCGATGACGAGGGTGCGCGCGCCGCGGGCGCGGATCTCCTGGATGTTGGAGACCACCTTGCCGTGCAGGCCGTGCGGGCTGCTCGGCGGCGGCACGACGACGAAGACGGGCTGGCCCGCCTCGATGAGCGCGATCGGCCCGTGCTTCAGCTCGCCGGCGGCGAAGCCCTCGGCGTGGATGTAGGCGAGCTCCTTGAGCTTCAGCGCCCCCTCGAGCGCCACGGGGTAGCCCACGTGGCGCCCCAGGAAGAGCACGGAGCGGGAGTCGGCCATGAAGCGGGCGACCTCGCGCACGCGCCCGAGGCCGTCGAGCACCGTCTGCACCTTCGCCGGCATGGCGTGCAGCTCGTCCAGCACGTCCTTGACCAGCGCGGCCGAGGCGGTGCCACGGAGCGACCCGAGGTAGAGCCCCAGCAGGTAGCAGGCGGTGATCTGCGCGAGGAAGGCCTTCGTCGACGCGACGGCGACCTCCGGGCCCGCGTGCGTGTAGAGCACGGCGTCCGACTCGCGCGGGATGGTGGCCCCATTGGTGTTGCAGATGGAGACCGTCCGCGCACCGAGCTCGCGGGCGTGGCGCACGGCCATCAGCGTGTCCATCGTCTCCCCGGACTGGGAGATCGACACCACCAGCGTGCGCTCGTCGACCACGGGGTCCCGGTAGCGGAACTCGTGCGCGTACTCGACCTCGACGGGGATCCGGCACCAGTGCTCGATCGCGTACTTGGCCACCTGGCCCGCGTAGGAGGAGGTGCCGCACGAGATGACGACGACCTTGTCGACGGTGGCGAGCTCGTCGGTGGCGATGCGCACCTCGTCGAGGACCAGGCGCCCCTCGGCGTCGCTGCGGCCCAGGAGCGTGTCGGCGACCGCCCGGGGCTGCTCGTCGATCTCCTTGGCCATGAAGGAGGGGTACCCGCCCTTCTCGGCGGCCTCGACGTCCCAGTCGACGTGGAAGGGGGAGCCCTCGACCGGCTCGCCGTCGAACGTGGTGATCGAGGCGCCGTCCGCCGTGATGGTGACCACCTCGTCCTGGCCGAGGGCCAGCGCCGAGCGCGTGCGCGAGATGAACGCCGTGACGTCGGAGCCGAGGAACGTCTCGCCGTCGCCGAGCCCCACGACGAGCGGCGAGCTGCGCCGTGCGCCCACGACGGCGCTCGGGTCACCGGCGCGCACGGCCAGCAGGGTGAAGGCGCCCTCGAGGCGGCGGCACGTCCGGCGCAGGGCCTCCGCGAGACCGGGTCCGCCGGTCAGGCCCTCACCGCGCACGGCGACGAGCTGGCGAGCCAGCACGTGAGCCGCCGCCTCGGTGTCGGTCTCGGAGACCAGCTCGACCCCGTCCGCCTCCAGCTCGGCGCGCAGGGCCGCGAAGTTCTCGATGATGCCGTTGTGGATGACGGCCACCTCGTCCTCGCCGGCGCCGGCCAGGTGGGGGTGCGCGTTGGCGTCGGTCGGCCCGCCGTGGGTGGCCCAGCGGGTGTGCCCGATGCCGGTGGAGGCGTCCTGCATCGGCGCCGCCTCGAGCAGCGCGCGCAGGTTGGCGAGCTTGCCCGCCCTCTTGCGCGTCGCCAGCCCGGCGGCGCCGACGAGGGCGACGCCGGCGGAGTCGTACCCGCGGTACTCCAAGCGGGCCAGGCCGTCGACGACGACCTCCAGCGCCTTCCCCGTGCCCGCCGCCCCGACGTACCCCACGATCCCGCACATGGCCGCCAGCGTAGGTGCGCCGCTGCGCCGCTCCCGCCCGCGACGCACCCCGGTCGGCCCGCGCCCCCCTGCGCCGCGGGCCACCACCGGCGCGCCTGGCACCATCGGCGCCCGTGGCCGCCGACTCCTCCCCGTACGTCGAGCTCGACCGGGACGCGTGGAGCGCCCTGGCGCCCGCGACGCCGCTGCGCCTGGCGCAGGAGGACCTGGAGAGCCTGCGCGGCCTCGGCGAGCCCATCGACCTCGCCGAGGTCCAGGAGGTCTACCTCCCGCTGTCCCGCCTCGTCGAGCTCTACGTCGAGGCCGCCCGGGCCCTGCACGCGGCGCGCGCGGACTTCCTCGGCGAGCGGACGGCGCCCACGCCCTTCGTCGTCGGGGTGGCCGGGTCGGTCGCCGTGGGCAAGTCGACGACGGCGCGGGTGCTGCGCGAGCTCCTCGCCCGCTGGCCCAGCACGCCCCGCGTCGAGCTCGTGACCACCGACGGGTTCCTGCACCCCAACGCCGAGCTCGAGCGGCGGGGGCTGCTGCAGCGCAAGGGCTTCCCGGAGTCCTACGACCGGCGCGCGCTGCTGCGCTTCGTCCAGGCGGTGAAGTCGGGCGCGGAGGAGGTCCGCGCCCCGCTCTACAGCCACCTCGTCTACGACATCGTCCCCGGCGCGGAGGTCGTCGTGCGCCGACCCGACGTGCTCCTCGTCGAGGGCCTCAACGTGCTCCAGCCGGCCCGCCCGCGCGCCGACGGGCGCCAGGGCCTCGCGGTGGGCGACTTCTTCGACTTCACCATCTACGTCGACGCCAGGACCCCCGACGTCCGCCGCTGGTACGTCGAGCGCTTCCTCCGGCTCCGGGAGACCGCGTTCAGCCGCCCGGAGTCCTACTTCCGCCGCTTCGCGGACCTCTCGGACGAGCAGGCGACCGCCCTGGCGATGGAGATCTGGGGGGCGGTCAACGAGCCCAACCTCGTGGAGAACGTGCTGCCCACGCGCGGCCGCGCCTCTCTCGTGCTCACCAAGGACGCCGACCACACGGTCCGCCGGGTGCGGCTGCGCAAGGTCTGAGGCGCCTCAGGCGCTCCCGACCGCGGCGCGCACGGCGGCGACGTCGGCCTGGACCTCGAGCAGGTCCTCGACGGGGGAGAAGCCCATGGCCTCGTCCACGGCGACCTTCGGGGCGTCGGACGCGGCGTTCCCCGTGCGGACGGCGCGCAGCCCGTCCACCCAGCCCTCCGCGCGGCCTTCGGCCAGCGCCGCGTCGAGCGCCGCCAGCTCCAGCAGGAGGCCGAGCCGGTGCCCGCGGTGCTCGGGCAGGACGAGGGTGTCCTCCTGCCGCAGCACGTCGAGCTCGTGGTCGCTGCGCTGCAGCACCGAGAAGGCCGCGACCACGCCGTCGTCGCGCCTCGCCAGCGCGGTCCAGGTCCGCCGGCCCAGCCGCTCGCCGCGCGCGTGCCGGACCAGGACCCGGTCGGCGTCGACGTCCTCGGGCTCGATCCGCAGGTCGTCCTGCGGCGCCTCGGCGAGCATCCGCGACGACAGCCCGGCCACCGCCTCGACGTCCGCGCCGCAGGGTGCGCCGCGCAGCACCTGCCAGCGGTGTCCGCGGGCGTGCGGCCGCGCCTGGGCGCCCAGCGCCTCCAGCCGGTCCGACGCCGCCGCGTCGGGGGGCAGGAGCAGCTCGCGCCGGACGTCGGCGACCCCGGCGCCGGACGTCGGCGACCCCGGGCGTGAAGCCCCAGCGGGACGTCGCGGCGGCACCGGGCCAGCTCGAGGGCTCCCCCTCGTGCGGGAGGGCGACCTCCCCCAGCACGCGGTCGCGCCCGTACCGGTCGGCGACGTCGCGGACGGCCCGCACCAGCGCCGCACCGACCCCGCGGCGGCGGTGCTCGCCGGGGACGGCGAGATCGGCCGGCACGAGGTCGCGGTTGTCGCGCAGCGGGACCTCGACGCGCCCGGCGCCCACGACCCCGCCCGCGTCGTCCACGGCGACGAGGACCCGCAGCTCCTCCCAGGGCACCGGCTCGCCGAGGATCCCGCGGGCCTCGGCGCGCGGCCGCACCGATGCGGTCGGCAGGTCGTGGCGCAGCCCCGCCTCGAGCGCGGTGGCCCACTCCTCGAAGCGCTCCGCGACGAAGCGGTCGTCCGCAGCGGTCTCCTGCCCGTGCACGCCGGCCATGGGCGCACCCTGGCCGGGACACCCGGCCCCCGTCCACGGGTCTGCGCCGCTCCGCCGGCGGCGGAGGACGCCGGGGCGTCAGTCCTCGCGGAGCGCCAGGCGGTGTCGGACGACGTCGGCCAGGCGGTCCGCCACGGCCTGGGCGGTCTCGGCGCTGGGCGCCTCGACCATCACGCGGACCAGGGGCTCGGTGCCCGAGGGGCGCAGCAGCACCCTGCCGGTGTCCCCGAGCTCGGCCTCGGCCGCCTCCACGGCGTCGCGCACGCCGGGGTCCGTCCCCGCCGCCGAGCGGTCCACCCCCGGCACGTTGACGAGCACCTGCGGCAGGCGCGCGATGCCGGCCGCGAGCTCGGCGAGGGGGCGCCCGGTCTCGGCCACGCGCGCCAGCAGGTGCAGCGAGGTCAGGACGCCGTCGCCCGTGGTGGCGTGGTCGAGCAGCAGCAGGTGCCCGGACTGCTCGCCGCCGAGGGCGTAGCCGCCGCGGCGCATCTCCTCGAGCACGTACCGGTCCCCCACCGCGGTCCGCACGCAGCGGATGCCGGCCTCCTCCATCGCGAGGACGAGACCGAGGTTGCTCATCACCGTGGTGACGAGGACGTCCTCGGGCAGGTCGCCCCGCTCGGACAGGGCGATCGCCAGCACGCCCATGACCTGGTCGCCGTCCACGAGCGCACCCGTGGCGTCCACCGCCAGGCAGCGGTCGGCGTCGCCGTCGTAGGCGACGCCGGCGTCGGCGCCGTGCTCGAGGACGGCCGCCTGCAGGGCCGCGGGGTGCGTCGACCCGACGCCGTCGTTGATGTTGGCCCCGTCGGGCGAGGCGCCGACGACGACGACGTCCGCGCCGGCGGAGCGCAGGGCGAGCGGGCCGAGCGCGCTGGCTGCGCCGTGGGCGCAGTCCACGACGACGCGCAGCCCGTCGAGGCGGTGCGGCACCGACGCCCCGAGGGAGCGCGCCCACGCGGGCCCCGCCTCGTCGTCGCGCCGCACCCGGCCGACGCCCGGGCCGGTCGGGCGGGCCCACACCTCGCCGACGCGCCGCTCGATCTCGTCCTCCACGTCGTCGGGCAGCTTGTGCCCGCCCCGGGCGAAGAACTTGATGCCGTTGTCGGCCATCGGGTTGTGCGACGCCGAGAGCACCACCCCGAGGTCCGCCCCGGAGGCCGCGACGATCGCGGCGACGGCGGGCGTGGGCACGACGCCCACGTCGTCGACGTCGACGCCGGCGCTGGCGAGGCCCGCGGTCACCGCGGCGGCGAGGAACTCCCCCGAGGCCCGCGGGTCCCGCCCGACCACGGCGCGGGGCCGGTGGCCGGCGAACGCCCCGACGTCGGCGAGCACGTGCGCCGCGGCGACGGACAGGTCCAGCGCCAGCTCGGCGGTGACGGCGACGTTCGCGACGCCCCGCACCCCGTCGGTTCCGAAGAGCCTGGCCACTGGTCCTCCGTGGTGGTCGGTGGTGGGCCCGCGGGCGCGGGCGAGCGGTGGGACGGCGGAGCGGTGGCACGACGGGGCGGTGGCACGACGGTGGGAGAGCGGAGCCCCGCACGCGCCGAAGCCCCGGGGCGAGGGGCCCCGGGGCTTCGGTGCGACGCGTCGCGGTGCCGGGTCAGCCCCGGCGCCCGGTCAGCGCTTGGAGTACTGGGGCGCCTTGCGGGCCTTCTTGAGCCCGGCCTTCTTGCGCTCCTTGACCCGCGCGTCGCGGGTCAGGAAGCCGGCCTTCTTCAGCACGGCGCGGTTGGCCTCGACGTCCACCGCGTTGAGCGAGCGGGCGATGCCCAGGCGCAGCGCGCCGGCCTGGCCGGAGGGCCCGCCGCCGTCGATGCGGGCGACGACGTCGAACCGGCCCTGCAGCTCGGTGACCGTGAACGGGTCGTTGACCAGCTGCTGGTGGACCTTGTTCGGGAAGTACGCCGCGAGGTCGCGCCCGTTGATCAGGTACTGGCCCGTGCCGGGGAAGATGCGCACGCGCGCCACGGCCTGCTTGCGGCGGCCGGTGGCCATGGAGGGGGCCACGATGCCCTGCCCGCCACCGACGGTGGCGGCGGACTCGCTGGTGTAGCTGCTGGGGGCGTCGGTCTCGACGTTCGTGTCGAGCCCGCCGTCCTGGATGTCGGTGCTGTCTGTGGTGACGGTCACGGGTTCTCCTCGGGAGCGGGTGCGGGGGCCGGGCGCGAGGGGACTACTGCGCGACCTGGGTGATCTGGAAGGGCTGCGGCTGCTGGGCGCCGTGGGGGTGCGACGGGCCCGAGTAGACCTTGAGCTTCTTGATCATGGCCCGTCCGAGAGTGGTCTTGGGGAGCATGCCCCGGACCGCCTTCTCGACGGCCTTCTCGGGGTTCTTCTCGAGGAGCTCGGTGTAGGAGGTCGCCTTGAGGCCGCCCGGGTACCCGGAGTGGCGGTAGGCGATCTTCTGCTCGCGCTTGCTGCCGGTCAGCGCGACCTTGTCGGCGTTGATGATGACGACGAAGTCGCCGGTGTCGACGTGCGGGGCGTACACGGTCTTGTGCTTGCCCCGCAGGAGCGAGGCGGTGTGGGTGGCGAGCCGGCCGAGCACGACGTCATTGGCGTCGATGACGTGCCAACGGCGCTCGACGTCAGCGGGCTTGGGGGAGAACGTGCGCACGGTCGTTGCCTTCGTCCTGTCGGGTCGTCCACGGCCTCCGGACTGGTCAGTCCGGGCTGCTTCGTCCGGGGCTCGCCGCGCGCGGTGCACGGTGGACCTCCACCGCAGCCGCCACCCGACGAGGCGGACGTGGCCGCCGCAGGGCATGGCACGTCCCGGAACTCGCCGCCGACTGTACGAGAAGCCCGCGGCGCCGGTCAAAGCGGCCCCCGCGCGCCCGTGGGCGGCGCCCCCCGCCGGCAGCGGCTCCCAGACCGGCTCGGGCACCTCCCCGAGCCGCCCGTCCGACCCCAGCACGCGGAACCGGTCGACCCCGCGGGAGGACCAGCGGTCGTGGGTCACCGCGACGACGGTCCCCTCGAAGTCCGCCAGCGCGGCCTCGAGGGCCTCCGCGAGCTCCGGGTCGAGGTCGTCGGTGGGCTCGTCGAGCAGCACCCTCGCGCCGGAGAGCTCCAGGAGCAGCACGCGCGAGCGCGCCCGCTGCCCGCCGGAGAGCTCGGCGGTCGTCTGCTCGGCGGCCCCGGCGAGCCCGTAGCGGTCCAGCGCGCGGCCCGCGCCCGCCGCGCCGCCGGCGCCGCAGCGGCCGGTGCTGCCGCGGATCGGGCGCAGGCCCCTCGTCCTCGAAGCGGGCCAGGCGCGTGAGCGCGGCCTGGTGGCGGGGCGGCGGGCGTCCGTCGTGGGAGGTCGCTCTCTGGCGGAGCGAGAGGACGAGCGCCCGCAGCCGGGCGTGCTCCTCGTGCCAGCCGCGCCGCAGCTCCTGCGGTCGCGCCGTGCGGGCCTCCCGGACGGCGTGCCCGGTGCCGAAGCCCGCGCCGTGGACCTGCGCCACGGCCCCGCGCGGGCCCGGCTCCAGGGTGACGACCGAGGAGGCCGTCCGGGCCAGCAGCTCCCGGTCGTGGCTGAGGAGCAGGACGGTCCTCGGCGTGGTCGCCGGCGCCGCCTCGAGCCGGCGCTGGGTGGGGACGTCGCGCGAGGTGTCCGGCTCGTCGAGCACCAGCGGCTCCTCCGGCCCGCGCAGCAGCGCCTCCACCGCCGGCCGCTCGGCCTGCCCGCCCGACAGCTGCTCGAGCGACCGCCAGCGGCACCGCTCGCACGGCGAGGCCGGGGGCGGAGCGGATGAGCGCGTCCCCGGCGACCTCCACGTCGTGGACGCCGGCCCCGCCCGCGTCCACCAGGGCCTGCGCGTACCGCCTCCGGCTCGGCTCGTCGTCGAGGTCCCTCACCGCCAGCTCGTCCGCGTCCAGCTCCAGCAGGGCCTCGCGCAGCCGGGGCGGTGAGGTCTCGACGAGCAGGTCGCGGTCCGCGCGCGGCTCTCCCACGAGGCCGGGACCGGCCCTCCCGACGTCCCGGCCGAGGACCGCGACGCCGCCCGAGCGGCTGGTCGCACCCCCGTCGGGGAGGAGGCGCCGGCGACCACCCGCCGCAGCGTGGTCCCGCCCGCGCCGTGGGGGCCACGAGCGCGGTCGTCGAGCCCTCGCCGACCCGGGAGGACACCTCGTGCAGCAGCGGTCGCCCGTCGGGGAGAGCGCGTGGCTCACCCGGTTCAGCCCGACGTGGCCCCTGCGCGCGGGTGTCCCCGGGGCACCGGCCCCGGGGACACCCGATCCTCCGCTCGTCCCCCCACCCGGTCCGGCGGGGCGGGTCGGTCAGGTCGTCAGGCCGGGCGCCTCGTCGGCGTCCACGACGTGCACGGCGGCCTCCTCGGCCCCCGCCGCCCCGCCGGCGATGCCGACGTCCTGGGCGATCTCGTCCTTCTCGGTGTCCGGCCCGATGCCGCCCGAGGGGTCGACGAGGCGACCCGCGCGGACGTCACCCACCTGGTCGTCCAGGAGCTCGCCGTCGGTGTCGAGGTCGGCCTCGGTGCCCGGCAGCGGCGGCTCGGCGACGTCGTCGGCGTCACCGGTCGACAGCTCCGCGTCCTCCCGGACCGGCCCGGGGTCCTCGGCGAGGGGGTCGGGCACCGCCATCGCCGGGTCCGGGACCTCCTCGGACAGCCGCTGATCGAGGCTCTCGCCCTCGCGCTGCTCCTCGAGCGTCTCGCCGAACCGGCCCATCTCGCGGGGGCGCTCGGGCGGTGAGTACCCCTCGTCGAGCGCCTGGTCCTGGGTCTTGGTGCCGAGGCTGTTCTCGTCGTCGTAGTCGCGGATGTCGGGCTCGACCGCGGCGTCGCCCACCCCGCCGCCGTCGGGCTGGTAGACGTCGTCGCCGACCGCGCTGGAGTCGTCAGGTGTGGTGCTCATGCCTCGACCCTGCCACCGGCCGCGCCCGCTCGCGCGCCCGGGGCGCCGCGCGGGCGAGCAGCGCCCGACGCACCCCGGCCGCACCCGCGGGCCTCACCCGCGGGCCTCCTCCACCGCTCCCGCGCCGGCCGTCCCGCGGTGCACCCGCGCGCGCCGGGCCTGCGCGGCCAGCTCCGCGTCCGGCGGGTAGACGACCTCCTCCAGCACCAGCCCGTGCGGGGGGACGACGGGCACCGCGGGGTCGCGGACCCCGGCCGCCAGCACCCGCGCGGGCCACCCCTCGTCGCGGCGCCCCTCCCCCACGGCCAGGCTCGCCCCCACCAGGGACCGCACCATGTGGTGGCAGAAGGCGTCGGCCTCGACGTCGGCGACCAGGACGCCCTCCGGACGCCGCGACCAGTCCAGCCGCAGGAGCGTCCGCACCGTGCTGGCGCCCTCGCGCGGGCGGCAGAAGGGCAACCAGTCGTGCTCGCCCACCAGCGGGGCCGCGGCCCGCGCCATCGCGGTCTCGTCGAGGCGGCGGCGCACCACGAGCACCTCGCGGCGGCGCAGCGGGTCCCGCGACGCCGGGTCGTCGACCACCCGGTAGGCGTACCGGCGCCGCAGCGCCCCGAACCGGGCGTCGAAACCGGGAGGCGCAGGGCGGGCGCCGCGGACCACCACGTCCTCGGGGAGGACTCCGGCCAGGCGGCGCAGCAGCGAGTCCTCGGGCGTCGGCGGGGCCGCTCTCCCAGCGGCTCGGCCGGGCAGCGCCTCCCAGGCCCCGACGGGCACGTCCACGTGCACGACCTGCCCCCGCGCCGACACCCCGGCGTCCGTCCGGCCTGCCACGACCACCCGCGGCGCCGGCCGCCGGAGCACGCGCCCGAGCGCGCGCGAGAGCTCGCCCTCGACCGTCCGCAGCCCCGGCTGGGAGGCCCACCCCGCGAAGCCCGCCCCGTCGTAGGCGAGGTCGAGGCGCACCCGCAGCTGAGCCTCCCCCGGTTCCCCCCGCGGGTCGGCCGGCGGCCCCGGGCTCCCGGAGGCGTCCTCCCCTCCCACCGGCGCGCCCGGGGACGGCGCGAGCCCGCCGCCCCCGGTGGGGTCGACGGGCTCGCGGGCGCGGTCCTCGGTCAGCTGCGGCTGTCCTTCTCGGCGTCCTCGGCCGCCGTGGTGACCTCGTCGGCCGCGTCGGCCGCCGCGTCGGCGTCCTGCGCGTCGGACGAGTCCGGGGCCAGCACCTGCGCGTCGCCCGCCGCCGTCTCGGCCTCGGACGTCGCGTCCCCGGCGCCCTCGGTGTCGGCGCGGCCGACCGCGTCCTCCGCCTGGGTCGCCGAGTCCTCGGCGCGCGCCTCGGAGACGGCTGCCGCGTCGGCGTCCTCGAGCTGCTCGGCCGGCACGCCGGCGGAGGCCGCCGCGCTCGCCCGCGCCTCGTCCCGGTCGCGGGAGGCGCGACCGGCGGCCGCACTGGCCTCGCGGACGACGTCCTGGCGGGCCGAGACGGCCTCGGTCACCAGCTCGATGACCACCATGGGCGCGTTGTCGCCCTTGCGGGGGCCGATCTTCGTCGTGCGCGTGTAGCCGCCCTCGCGCTGCGACATCTGCGGGGCGATGTCGGTGAACAGCTCGTGCACGACGGTCTTGTCGCGCACGACCGTCATCACCCGGCGCCGCGACGCGAGGTCACCGCGCTTGGCGAAGGTGATGAGGCGCTCGGCGAAGGGCCGGAGCCGCTTGGCCTTCGCCTGCGTGGTGGTGATGCTGCGGTGCTCGAACAGCTGCGTGGCCAGGTTGGCCAGGATCAGGCGCTCGTGCGCCGGACCGCCGCCGAGCCGCGGGCCCTTGGTGGGGGTGGGCATGGTGTCTCCTCGGGTGGGCCGTACGGATGCTCGTGCGGGTGGTCAGTACTGCTCGTCCTCGGCGAACGACGTGTCGTCGTCCTCCTCGTAGGCCTCCAGGGCGGCGCTCGGGTCGAACCCGGGCGGGCTGTCCTTGAGCTGCAGACCCATGGTGCCGAGCTTGACCTTCACCTCGTCGATGGACTTAGCACCGAAGTTGCGGATGTCCAGGAGGTCTGCCTCGCTGCGGGCGACGAGCTCCCCGACCGAGTGGATGCCCTCGCGCTTGAGGCAGTTGTAGCTGCGCACGGTGAGGTCCAGGTCCTCGATGGGCAGCGCCAGGTCGGCCGCCATCGCGGCGTCGGTCGGCGAGGGGCCCATGTCGATGCCCTCGGCCTCGACGTTGAGCTCGCGCGCCAGGCCGAACAGCTCGACCAGCGTCTTGCCGGCCGAGGCCATGGCGTCCGCCGGCACGGTGGACGGCTTGGTCTCGACGTCGACGACGAGGCGGTCGAAGTCGGTGCGCTGCTCGACGCGGGTGGCCTCGACCTTGTAGGTCACCTTCAGGACCGGCGAGTAGATCGAGTCGACGGGGATGCGACCGATCTCGGCGTCCCCGGACTTGTTCTGCGCCGCCGAGACGTAGCCGCGGCCGCGCTCGACGGTCAGCTCCATCTCGAGCCGGCCGTCCTCGTTCAGCGTGGCGATGTGCAGACCCGTGTCGGCGACCTCGACGCCCGCCGGGGGCGCGATGTCGGCCGCCGTGACCTCGCCCGGGCCCTGCTTGCGCAGGTACATCGTCACGGGCTCGTCGTGCTCGCTGGAGACGACCAGGCCCTTGACGTTGAGAATGATCTCGGTGACGTCCTCCTTGACCCCGGGGATCGTGGAGAACTCGTGCAGCACGCCGTCGACGCGGATGCTCGTGACCGCCGCACCGGGGATCGACGAGAGCAGCGTGCGGCGCAGGGAGTTGCCGAGCGTGTAGCCGAAGCCGGGCTCGAGCGGCTCGATGGTGAACCGCGAGCGGCGGTCGGCGACGCGGTCCTCGGTGAGGGTGGGGCGCTGTGCGATGAGCACGGTGGGTGTCCTTCCGGGCGCGGGGTCCGCCATATGACCCCAGAGGGGCGCGACCGACGGGCGCGCGAGCGCCTCCCGTCCGTCCCCGCACGGTCGAGGGCGACCGGCGCGGGTGCGGGCCGGTCCTCGCCTCGCGGCGAGGACCGGCCCTCGTGGTCCTAGACGACCGGGGGCTGCATCACTTCGAGTAGTACTCGACGATCAGCTGCTCCTGGACCTGCACGTCGATGGCCGCACGGGCCGGGACGCCGTGCACCAGGGCCCGCATGCGGTCGGCCTGCACCTCGAGCCACGCGGGCGTGGTCTTGCCCTCCAGCTCGGCGCGGGCGACCACGAACGGCGTCATCTCGAGCGACTTCTCGCGCACCTCGACGATGTCGTTGGGCGAGACGCGGGCGCTCGGGATGTCGAGCTTGCGGCCGTTGACCCGGATGTGGCCGTGCCGGACGGCCTGGCGGGCGGCGTCGCGCGACTTGGCGAAGCCCGCTCGGTACACGACGTTGTCGAGCCGCAGCTCCAGGATCTCCAGCAGGGTCTCGCCGGTGCGCCCGGCGCGCCCCTGCGCCTCCTCGTAGTAGCCGCGGAACTGCTTCTCGAGAACGCCGTAGATGCGCGCGCACTTCTGCTTCTCGCGCATCTGCAGCAGGTACTCGCTGTCCTTGGTGCGCCCGCGGCCGTGCTCGCCCGGCGGGTAGGGGCGGATCTCGATGGGGCACTTGCCGGAGTCGCACTTGCTGCCCTTCAGGTACAGCTTCTGCTTCTCGCGACGGCAGCGCTTGCAGTCAGGCCCGGTGTAACGCGCCATGTGGTCTCGTCTCCTTCGTCTCGCTGCTGGCCGCGGTCAGACGCGGCGACGCTTGGACGGACGGCAGCCGTTGTGGGCCTGCGGCGTCACGTCCTGGATGGTGCCCACCTCGAGGCCGGTGGCCTGCAGCGAGCGGATGGCGGTCTCACGGCCGGAGCCGGGCCCCTTGACGAAGACGTCGACCTTGCGCATGCCGTGCTCCTGCGCGCGGCGGGCGGCGGCCTCGGCGGCCATCTGCGCGGCGAAGGGCGTCGACTTGCGCGACCCCTTGAAGCCGACCTGGCCCGCGGAGGCCCAGGAGATCACCGCACCCGTGGGGTCCGTGATCGAGACGATCGTGTTGTTGAAGGTGCTCTTGATGTGGGCCTGGCCGAAGGAGACGTTCTTCTTCTCCTTGCGGCGCGTGCGGCGTGCGCCGCCGGCCGACCGGGTCTTGGGGGGCATGGGCTGGTTCTCTCCTGGACGTGGGGCGAGCTGACCGGGGCGCTCCGGCTCGTGCCGGGGCGCCGCTCGGTGCGGTCTGGGAGCCGGTGCCCCGCGCGCTGGCGCGGGCGGGGCGGTGCAGGCCGGTCGCGGGGCGCGGGTCCCCGTGCCGGCCGGCCGGCACTACTTGCGGCCGACCTTCTTCTTGCCGGCGACCGTGCGCTTCGGGCCCTTGCGGGTGCGCGCGTTCGTCTTGGTGCGCTGGCCGCGCACCGGCAGGCCCCGGCGGTGCCGCAGCCCCGCGTAGCAGCCGATCTCGACCTTGCGGCGGATGTCGGCGGCCACCTCGCGGCGGAGGTCGCCCTCCACCTGGTAGGCCGACTCGATGTGGTCACGGATCTTGACCTGGTCGTCCTCGGTCATGTCCTTGACGCGCAGGTCGGGGCTGACGCCCGTCGCCGCGAGCGTCTCGAGGGCGCGCGTGCGCCCTACGCCGAAGATGTACGTGAGCGCGACCTCGAGCCGCTTGTCGCGGGGGAGGTCGACGCCGACGATGCGTGCCATCGCGGTGCTCCTGGTGCTCAGCCGGAGGTGTGGAGCAGCACCGTCCCACCGGCCGGTGGGTCCCCCGCCTCCGGGCGGGGGGTGACGTCCTGCGCCCCGGTCTCGGGGCGCGGGGGTCGGGTGCTGCGTCGCCGGCGCCCGCTGGTGCGGGTGCCGGGTGCGATCAGCCCTGGCGCTGCTTGTGGCGCAGGTTCTCGCAGATGACCATGACCCGGCCGTTGCGGCGGATCACCTTGCACTTGTCGCAGATCTTCTTGACGCTCGGCTTGACCTTCATCGCTGTCCTCCACCGCCTGGACCGCGTCGGGTCCGCCGGTGCTCGTGGGGCTCGGTGGGCCGGCCCGTCGGCGCGAGCGCGCGACGGGACGGTCCCGCGGGACGTGACGCCCCTCCGACGGGCCACGGGCTCCGCGGGTGGGCGGTGGTGCGGTGCTGCAGGTGGTGCCGCCGGATCACTTGTAGCGGTAGACGATGCGGCCGCGGGTGAGGTCGTAGGGGCTCAGCTCCACCACCACGCGGTCCTCGGGGAGGATCCGGATGTAGTGCTGGCGCATCTTCCCCGAGATGTGCGCGAGGACCTTGTGGCCGTTCGACAGCTCCACGCGGAACATGGCGTTCGGCAGCGCCTCCACCACAGCGCCCTCGATCTCGATGACCCCGTCCTTCTTGGCCATTGCCCTCCGCTCGGTGCGGG
>Ga0210040_10002771_pt1 | contig 24336 bp, 21 predicted proteins | sample CryGeyCG12114_NA_FD_185462 | JGI IMG/M metagenome (GOLD analysis project Ga0210040, IMG submission 185462) | Groundwater microbial communities from aquifer - Crystal Geyser CG19_WC_8/21/14_NA (SPAdes) (version 2) | ecosystem: Environmental > Aquatic > Deep subsurface > Groundwater | place: USA... | reverse complement strand
TCGAGAAGCTCGGCGGACGGATCTGGGCCGCCAACAACCCCGGTGGCGGAGCGGTGTTCCGCTTCACCCTGCCGGTGCCGCCGGCCGGCGGCGCCCACGACCCGGACGCCGACGAGCCCGTCACCGTCAACCCCGCCGCCGCCCACCAGGACGGCGTCGCCGCACCTCCGGCCGCCCGGGACGACGGAGGCGGGACCACCCACCCACCCGCTGACGTCGTCGTCGCGAGCGGCCACCGCGAGGACCCGGTCCGGTCCACCCGCTGACCCCACCCGCCCCCCTCGGTGTCGCAGCCGACCACCGAGATCGTCCCTCCCCCTCTCCCCCCCAGGCACGCCGACCGCGGCTGCCCCTCTCCCGAGGAGCTCCTTGTCCGTCCCGCCCCGCCTCGCGCCCCCGCCCGCCCCGCTGATCCGGGTCAGCCGGGGCACGGGGACCGGTCCCACCCGCCTCGCGGCCTTCGACGCCGCCCTGGTCGCCGCCGGCGTCCCCGCCTTCAACCTGCTGCCGCTCAGCTCGGTGATCCCCACCGGGGCGGAGGTCCGGGTGGTCGAGCCCGGCGACCAGCTGCCGGGCACCCACGGTGACCTCCTCTACTGCGTCTACGCCACCGCCGCCGCGCTCGATCCCGGGGCGCAGGCCTGGGCGGGGGTGGCCTGGGGGGTCCGTGACGACGGCTCCGGGGCCGGGCTCTTCGTGGAGCACCACGCGGCGTCGGAGGAGGCGCTGCAGAGCGACCTGGACGCCACCCTCGGGGCCATGATGGCGGCCCGCCCGGGCGAATACCACGAGGCCGGCCGCCTCGTCGCCTCGGTCACCGCCGTCGACCGGCCGGCCGTGGCCGTGGTCCTGGCCAGCTACGCCGCGGTCGGCTGGTCGGCGTGACGAGCCTCTCCGCACCGGCCGTCGCCGAGGACCTCGGCCGCCACGGTGCCTGGCGCTTCACCCGCGAGCACGTCGTGGCCGCCGAGCTGGTCCAGGTGTTCCACGGGCTGTACGAGGCCGCCTTCGGGCCGCTGCGGACGCGCTCGATGGCTCGTCAGGTGCTCACCGCGGCGGAGTTCGCGGAGCAGATGGCGAACGGCGACGTGGTCAAGTACGTGGCCTGGACGCCCGAGGGCGAGCCGGTCGGGATGGCCGCGTTGACCAACCGGCTGAGCACGGTCCCCTGGATCAGCCCGGAGTACTTCGCGGCCCGGTACCCGGAGCAGTGGGCCCGGGGCGCGGTCTGGTACTTCAGCTTCGTGCTGGCCCACCCGGACCTGCGCCACCTGAAGTTCATCGACCAGCTGGTCGAGGTCGGGGTGAACGCCCTGGTCGAGCAGGACGCCGTCTGCGCGTACGACATGTGCGCCTACAACGACGACCTGCTCGGCCTCGGCCAACGGGCCGCCGAGGTCTTCGAGCGGACCGCTGGGGCCAGGAGCCGGCGGGCTGACGCCCAGTACTACTACGAGGTGGACTTCGGCCCCGGCGGGGCCGTCCAGGGCTCGCCGACCATCCCGCTCAGCCACCCGGGGCCGGCGGCGCCCGGTAGGTTGGGCGCATGACCACCGGGTCCGCCGCCGCACCCCTGCCCGACGGGGCCGCCCGGGTCGCGGTGGTGATCGAGGACGACGCCGACATCCGCCACCTGCTGCAGGCGATCCTCGAGCAGGCGGGTTTCACCACCCACGCCGCGGAGACCGGCGACGAGGGCATCGAGGCCATCCAGGAGCACCAGCCGATCCTGACCACCCTCGACATCAGCCTGCCGGGCATCGACGGCTTCGAGGTGGCGCGCCGCATCCGCAGCTTCAGCACCACCTACATCATCATGCTGTCCGCCCGGGACGAGGAGATCGACACCTTGATGGGTCTCGACGCCGGGGCCGACGACTACCTGACCAAGCCCTTCCGGCCGCGCGAGCTGCGGGCCCGGATCGAGGCGATGCTGCGTCGCTACCACATCGCCCGGGCCGCGGCCGCTGCGCCGGACCCCGTGGCGGACCCCGTGGTGGCGGCCGCCGAGCCGACGCAGGAGGACGACGCGGGCTGGCTGGTGCACAACGGGCTGCGGATCAACTCCGAGATGTGGCTCTGCGACGTGGACAGCGCTCCGGTCGAGCTCACCCGCAGCGAGTTCGACCTGCTGCTGGCCATCATGCAGGGGGCCCGTCGGGTGATCTCCAAGGACGCCCTGGCCCTGGAGCTGCGCGGTGACTACGCCACCGGCGGCGGCTACGTCTCCGACTCCGACCGCCGCGCCGTCGAGGTGCACATGGCCAACCTGCGGCGCAAGCTCAACGACCCGGTGAGCACGCCCCGCTTCATCGAGACGGTGCGCGGGGTGGGCTACCGGCTGGCCGACCAGACCCGGAGCAGCCGCCGCTGAGCCCGGTCGCCCCGGGGCACCGTCAGGCCCGGGGACGCCGGAGGTCCGGGAGGGGCTGAGCGCCCGACTGCCGGGCTGGGCTGCTGAGGGCTGGGTACCGGGTCGGGTCAGACGTCGAGGTAGCGGTGGGCGTCGGCCGCCCGCTCCCGCACGGTCCGCAGCAGCCGGGCCAGCTCCTCGTCCTCGTCGCGCTCCAGCGCCTGGCGGAGCGCGCGGACGGCGGCGGTGAGGTCGTCCAGACCGAGCATCGCGCTGCTGGACTCCAGGCTGAGCAGGGCCACCTTGGCCGGCTCCAGCTGGGCGGGCTCCATCCGCGCGCCCCCGACCAGCTGCTCGATCGTGGCCACCCGGCCGTCCAGCAGGCGGAGGTAGTCCTGGCGGAACCGGCTCATCATGTCCCGCTCGGAGCTGGTCATCTGCCAGGTCGCCGTCGGCGTGGCCGGGCGGTCGCCGGCAGCGCCACACAGGGCCGGGCTCACGTCGTCACCCCGGTGGCGAGGAGATCCAGCAGGGGGCCCGGTACCAGGACCCGGCCCCCCGCTGGGGGTCGTCGGTCGCGGCTCGGTGGTCCCCCCGAACCCCGGACCGCGCACGACGACCGTCCTCGACCGGTGCCGTCCCCGGTGGCCGGCCACGTCATGTGACCGGCTCGGCGCCCGGGACGGCTCGCACCGTACGACGGCGGCCGCTCGACCGCTGCGTGCTGACGACCATCGTGACCTCCCGGGCGTGGACGGGACCGTGGCCCCGACGCCGGAGCTCCACGCCCCGACCCGGGCCATCCTGCTGCTGACGTCTCTGGCCGTCGTCGGCTTCAGCCGAAGGATTCCTCAGGATCGCCTCAAGAGGCTCCCCGACCGGGCCGCCGACCGTCAGTCGGACCTGCCGTGGTCGACTGGGCCGCATGCGCGTGGTCGTGGTGGGCGGGTCAGGGCACATCGGCAGCTACCTGGTGCCCCGGCTGGTGGCCGCCGGGCACACGGTGGTGAACCTCAGCCGGGGGCAGCGCCAGCCCTACCACCACGCGCAGGCGTGGTCCGACGTCACCTCGGTGACGGTCGACCGCGACGCCGAGGACCGGGCGGGCACCTTCGCCGCCACCGTCCTCGCCCAGCAGCCGGACGCGGTGGTGGACCTCATCTGCTTCACCCCGGCGTCGGCGCAGGCCCTGGTGGACGGCCTGCGTGGCCGCACCGGTCACCTGGTGCACTGCGGCTCGGTGTGGATGCACGGCCCCAGCACCACGCTGCCGATCAGCGAGTCCGACCCGCGCTCCCCGGTCGGGGAGTACGGCGTGGCCAAGTCCGCGATCGCCGACCTGCTGGTGCGCGAGACCGAGAGCGGCGGGCTCCCCACCACCTCGCTGCACCCGGGCCACATCAGCGGCCCGGGGTGGCCGCCGGTCAACGCCGTCGGCAACCTCGACCCCGACGTCTGGCGCCGGCTGGCCGGCGGTCAGGAGGTGCTGGTGCCGGGTCTGGGCACCGAGCTGCTGGCGCACGTGCACGCCGACGACGTCGCGCAGGCCTTCGAGCTCGCCCTGGCCCACCCCGAGGCCGCAGCCGGGCAGGTCTTCCACACCACCGCCGCCCGCTCGGCGACGGTGCGCTTCCTGCTGCAGACCGCGGCCGGGTGGTGGGGCCGCGAACCGGTCACCCGCTCCGTCGACTGGGCCGAGTTCCGCAGCGCCGTGGCCCCGGAGCACGCGGAGCAGAGCTGGGAGCACCTGTGGCGCAGCCAGCAGGCCTCGGTCGAGAAGGCGTCGCGGCTGCTCGGCTACGCCCCGGCCCACGGGCCGGAGGACGCGGTCCGCGCCGGCGTGGCCTGGATGGTCGAGCACGGGGACCTCGGACTGCCGGCCATGGTCGCCTGACCCCTCCTCCCCGACTCCCCCGCAGCCCTGCCGGGGACGGGTGGCAGGATCCTGAGCCATGGAGTACACCCACCTCGGCCGTACCGGCCTCACCGTCTCCCGCCTCTGCCTGGGCACCATGAACTTCGGTCCGCAGACCGAGGAGCCGGTGTCCCACCAGATCATGGACACCGCCCACGAGCACGGCGTCAACTTCTTCGACACCGCCAACCGCTACGGCGGTCCGGACCGCCCCGGCTGGACCGAGGAGATCATCGGACGCTGGTTCGCCAGCGGCGGCGGCCGCCGCGAGCGGACCGTCCTGGCCACCAAGGTCTACGGCGACATGGGCGACTGGCCCAACGACGGCAAGCTCTCGGCCCTGAACATCCGCCGCGCCCTGGACGCCAGCCTCAAGCGGCTGCAGACCGACTACGTCGACGTCTACCAGTTCCACCACGTCGACCGGGCGACGCCCTGGGAGGAGATCTGGCAGGCCATCGAGGTCGCCGTCGCCCAGGGGAAGATCCTCTACGCCGGCAGCAGCAACTTCGCCGGCTGGCACATCGCGCAGGCCCAGGCCGCCGCCGAGAAGCGCAACTACCTCGGCCTGGTCAGCGAGCAGTCGCTCTACAACCTGCTGGTCCGCGACATCGAGCTGGAGGTGGTCCCGGCCGCGGAGCACTACGGCCTCGGCATCATCCCGTGGTCCCCGCTGCAGGGCGGCCTGCTGGGCGGGGTGGTCCGCAAGACCAACGAGGGCGTCCGGCGCCTGGAGGGCCGGGCGGCGCAGGGCCTGGAGGAGCACCGCGACCAGCTGACCGCCTACGAGGACCTGGCGACCGAGCTCGGCCACGAGCCGGGCGACCTGGCGCTGGCCTGGTTGCTGCACCGCCCCGCGGTGACGGCGCCGATCATCGGCCCGCGGATCCCCGAGCAGCTGGACGGCGCGTTCCGGGCGGTGGACATCAGCCTGGACGAGTCGACCCTGGCCCGCCTCGACGAGATCTTCCCCGGCCACCGCACGGCACCGGAGGACTACGCCTGGTGACCTGACCACGGCGGCCGCCGCACCCGCAGCGGCCTGCTCGGGCCCTGGACGCGCCGTGCCTCCCACCGTCACCGGTGGGAGGCACGCGTGCTCCCGGGCGTCGCGGAGGCGGGGCGACCCGGGTCCGCTCCCCCACGGGCGAGACCCTTCGCCTGACGTCGACCCGACCAGCGGGGCGGATGACAGCCCCCGCCGGTCGTCGCGCTCGCGCGACACCTCGAAGTTGATGATCACAGGGGAGGGCGATCGAGACATCGTCCTGCACCGGACATGTCCAGAACCGGTAGGGACGGCGCCCCGGCTCAGCCGGTGAGCAGCGCGCGGATGTCGTCGGCGGTGAGGGTGGCGCTGGAGAGCGAGTCCTCCCCGAGCACGGAGGAGAACAGCTCCTCCTTGCGGGCCTTGAGCGCCATCACCTTCTCCTCGATGGTGTCCTGGGCCACCATCCGGTAGACCATCACGGCCTTGTCCTGGCCGATCCGGTGGGTGCGGTCGACCGCCTGGGCCTCGGCCGCCGGGTTCCACCAGGGGTCGAGCAGGAAGCAGTAGTCCGCTTCGGTGAGGTTCAGCCCGAAGCCGCCGGCCTTGAGGCTGATCAGGAAGACGGGCGCCTCCCCGTCCCGGAAGCGCTGGATGACGCGGTCCCGGTGACGGGTGCTGCCGTCGAGGTAGGCGTACGGCAGCCCGGCCTCGTCGAGCCGCTCCCGGACCCGGCCGAGGAAGCTGGTGAACTGGCTGAACACCAGCGCGCGGTGGCCCTCGGCCACCAGCTCGGCGAGGTCGGCGACCAGCAGCTCGGTCTTCGCCGAGGGCACGCCGGCGTGGGCGTCGTCGACCAGGGCCGCGTCCAGGCTCAGCTGGCGCAGCAGGGTGAGCGAGCTGAGGATGGTGAAGCGGTTGGCGTCCACGTCCTCGATCAGCCCGAGCACCTTCTGCCGCTCGCGCTGCAGGTGGGTCTGGTAGATCCGCAGGTGGCGGGGGTGCAGGACCACGTCGACGACCTGCTCCTGCTTGGGAGGCAGCTCGGGCGCCACCGCCTCCTTGGTGCGGCGCAGGACCAGCGGGCGGATCCGGCGCCGCAGCTGGTCGAGGCGGGCCTGGTCGCCGCCCCGCTCGATCGGGCGCCGGTAGTACTCGGTGAACCGCTCCGGCTGGGGGAAGAGCCCCGGCGCGGTCAGGGAGAGCAGCGACCACAGGTCCATCAGGTCGTTCTCCACCGGCGTGCCCGTCACCGCGAGGGTGAACGGCGCCGCCACCCGGCGCGCGCTGGCGTAGGTCTTGGCCCGGTGGTTCTTGACGAACTGCGCCTCGTCCAGCACCAGCCCGCCCCAGGTCTGCGCCGCCCACGCGTCCGCGTCGATCCGCAGCAGGGCGTAGGAGGTGACCACGACGTCCGCCTCGGCCACCACCTCGGCCAGCGGCCGCCCCCCGCCCCGCTCACGCTTGCTCCCGGACTCCCCGACGCAGACCACCCGCAGCGACGGGGCGAAGGTCGCCGCCTCCCGCTGCCAGTTGGAGACCACGCTCGTGGGGGCGACGACCAGGAACGGGGCGGTGCCCGGCTCGGCGCGGGCGCGGCAGATCAGGGCCAGCGTCTGGAGGGTCTTGCCCAGCCCCATGTCGTCGGCGAGGATCCCGCCCAGCCCGTGCGACCACAGGTGGTGCAGCCAGCGGTAGCCCTCCACCTGGTAGGGGCGCAGCTCCGCCAGCAGGGTGGCCGGGACCTCGACGGCCGCGACGCCGTCCTCGGCGACCAGGCCGCGCACCGCCCGCGACCACCGGGCCGACTGCTCCACCACCGTCCCCAGCTCGACGAGGTCCTGCCACAGGCTGGCCTGCGCCCGGCTGATCGGCAGGCCCTCGGCCTCGGGGTCGGCGTCCTGGAGCGCCTTGGACTCCACGATCAGGTCGCGCAGCCGGCGCAGCTCGGGCCGGTCCAGGGAGAAGTAGACCCCGGTGTCCAGGACGAGGAACTCGTCCTCGCGGGTGAGCGCGACGAACAGCTGGTCGAAGGGCACCGCCTCACCCTCGAGGGCGACCTCGATGTGCAGGTCGAACCAGTCCGAGGACCCGTCGCGCTCGCGGGCCGAGACCGCCACCGTCGGCTCGGCGTCCGTGCGGCGGTAGTCGACCACCTGACCGGCCAGCACGACCACCACCCCCGCCTCCTCCAGCTGCGGCACCACCTCCTCGACGAAGGTGAGGGCGGGGGTCCCGGTCAGCCCGGCTGGGTTGCGGGGCCGCTGCGGGGTGCCCAGCTCGGGCGTCGACGCCCAGGGCAGGGGCAGCCCGGCCAGCAGCTCGGCCTCGGCCGCCAGGTCGCGGCCCTCGGCCGCCCCGCTCCCGCCCGGCCCGCCGAGCGGGAAGCTGGCCACCCCGTCGCGGCGGACGTAGCGCGCGGACCAGGCCAGCTCGACGCGGTGCCCGGGGCTGAAGGTGACGGTCAGCCCCGGCTCGGGCGCGACGTGCTCGGGGAGCGGGACCGAGCCGTCGGTGGAGGTGACCGGCACCTGCTGGCGCAGCCCGGGCACGAAGTCGGCCAGGAAGCGCTCCTCGTCCGCCGCCGGCACCACCACGGGCCGGGCGTCCACCACGAGCTGGCGCAGCTCGCGGCTGAGCATCGCCTCGAGCCGGGCGACCACGAGCTGCTCGCGGCCCTCGGCCCCCTCGGTGACGGTGAAGATGCCGTGCGCCGGCTCCCCGAGCACGCCCACCGAGGGGAGCTCGAGCCGTTGGCCCTCGAAGGTCACCCGGGGGCCGACCAGCAGACCGGCCGCGCCGGCCCGTCGGGTGTCGAGGGTGACCGCGGCGAGCGAGCGGGAGCGCAGCGGGCCGGTCATCGGCTTGGCCGCCAGCAGCGCCAGCCCGACGCCGTCGGCCTGGTCGAGCAGGGACCAGAAGGCGCTGGTGACGGTGCCGAGGGAGAGCCAGGGCGTGCGGGGCAGGGCGTAGCGGGCCCCGGCGCCGGCCGCGGCCCGGAACTGCAGCAGCAGCTCGCGGTGCTCGGGCCGGTAGCTGGCGGCGACGTGGTCGAGGTCCTCCCAGGAGATCCCGCTGCGCACCCATCCCCCGCTGCGCCCCTGGCGGGCCGGCCGGATCCGCAGGTCCTGCCGACCGGCGTAGCCGCGGTAGGCCGGGATCCGCTCCACCTCGAACTCGAGGGCGAGCGGGGCGGCCGCGGCGGGCGGCTCGACCGGTGGGGCGCTGAGCAGCCGGCCGAGGACCTTCTCCCACTCCGGCCGCTCGGCCCGGCGACGCACCTCGGCGGTGTGCCGGGCCACGACCAGCACCGCGGCGGCGTGCTTGCAGTCCAGGGCGACCGGGCAGGTGCACTGGCTGCGGTAGACCGTGGTGCCCCCCGACCGGGACGGGGCGAGGTAGACCGTGACCTCGTAGGAGTCGCGGTGCGTGCCACTGACCCGGCCGCTGACCGTGCGCGCCTCCTCGTCCAGGCTGACGTCGCGGACGTGACCCGAGCGCGCGTAGACCATGGCCCGGGCGAAGGCCTCGCTGCCCACCATGGCCCGGATGGCCTCGTTGCTGAGCAGCAGGTCCCACGACAGCGCGTCGGCGGCGGGAGCACCGGGCCCGACCACCCGGGGCGCCGGCAGCGGATCGGCCGGGACGAGTCCCGCCGCGACCAGGTCGTCCAGCAGCGGGTCGTCCAGCAGCGGCTCGTCCGGGGACGGCTCGGGATGGGACGACGGGGGCACGTCAGCGAGCGTAATCGGCGGCTCCGACAGTTCCGGTCCCGCGGACGGGCCCCCCTCCTCCCGGTTGTGCCCGGGGTGTAACAGTGGGGACGGCGCGTCCGGTGGGCGCGACCCCCAACGAAGCCCGCGCCTGTCGCGGGCCGACACGACGGAGGATCGATGAGCGAATCGACGCAGGGTCCGAGCACGGGCGCAGCCGACCTCGAGGGACCCGCTGACGGCGGCGCCGACGGCATCACGGGCATCCAGGACGGCGGCGCGGACGGCGGTGCCGACGGTGGCGCCGACGGCGGCGCGGAAGGCCCCGCTGACGGCGGAGCCGACGGCACCCCGGGCGTCTCCGACGGTGGCGCTGACGGCGGCGCCGAGGGCCCCGCTGACGGCGGAGCCGACGGCACCCCGGGCGTCTCCGACGGTGGCGCCGACGGCGGCGCCGAGGGCCCCGCTGACGGCGGAGCCGACGGCACCCCGGGCGTCTCCGACGGTGGCGCCGACGGCGGCGCGGAAGGCCCCGCTGACGGCGGAGCCGACGGCACCCCGGGCGTCTCCGACGGTGGCGCCGACGGCGGCGCGGACGGTGGGGCCGACGGCGGCGCCAACTAGGCCGGTCGCTCCTCTTGAGCTCCACGCACCCTGACGGCATGCCCGGTCCCACGACCGGGCATGCCGTGCTGCCCCGGCTGATCTCGGTCGACACGGAGACCTTCGCGCGCGACCACTGGGGTCAGCGGGCCCTGCTGTCCACCGCCGACCAGCTGCCCAGCGCGTTCACCGACCTGCTCGACGCCCGGACGGTCGACGAGCTCGTCTCCGAGCGCGGCCTGCGGACACCCTTCCTGCGGGTGGCCAAGAACGGCACCACGCTGGGCGACAAGGCCTTCACCGCACCCGGCGGCGTCGGCGCCGGCATCGCCGACCAGGTCAGCGACGACAAGCTCGTCTCCCTCTTCGCCGACGGCTCCACCCTGGTGCTGCAGGCCCTGCACCGGGTCTGGCCGCCGATCCTGCGGCTCTGCCAGCAGCTGGCCGCCGAGCTCGGGCACCCCGTGCAGGCCAACGCCTACGTCACGCCGCCGCAGAACCAGGGTTTCGCCGACCACTACGACGTGCACGACGTGTTCGTGCTGCAGATCCAGGGCGAGAAGCGCTGGCAGGTGCACGCGCCGGTCCTGGAGTCGCCGCTGCGGGACCAGCCCTGGAGCGACCGGCGGGCCGCGGTCGCCGCGCGCGCAGCCGAGCCGCCCGTCATCGACACGGTGCTGCGCCCCGGTGACTGCCTGTACCTGCCCCGCGGCTTCCTGCACGCGGCCACCGCCCTGAGCGGGGTGACCACCCACCTGACGATCGGCGTCCACTCCTGGACCCGCTACGCGTTGGCCGAGCAGCTGGTGCAGCAGGCGCTGCGCACCGTCGCCGCCGACCCGCTCGTGCGCGCCTCGCTCCCGCTGGGGGTCGACCTCGGTGAGGCGGCCGGGCTGCGCGGGGACGCCGAGCTGGTGCGCGACGCCCTGGTGGCGGCGCTGTCCCACGCCGACGTCGAGGCGCTGTCCTCGGTGCTGCGGACCGCGGTCCGTGGCACCCAGCGCGCCGCACCCGTCGGGCCGCTGCAGCAGCTGCGGACCGCCGACGAGCTCGCCCCCGGCACCCGCCTGGTCCTGCGCCCGCACCTGGCCGCGTCGCTGGACCCGGCCGGCTCCGGCACCGTGCTCCGCAGCCGGGCGGCCGACCTGGCCGTCACCGAGGACGAGGCACCGGCGGTGAAGGCCCTGCTGGACAGCGGCGGCGCCCTGGTCGCCGAGCTCGGCGGACCGCTGGCCCGGCGGCTGGTGCTCGGCGGCCTGGCCCTGGCGGAGTGACCCGCTGCTCGGTCGCCGCGGGGCTGCGGTCCGACCCCTGCGCCGGCACCGCCCCGCCCGCCGAGCGATGGCTGCTGCTCGAGCACCCCGGACCCTGGCGGGTGGACGCGGTGGCGGGCGCCGGACTGGCTCCGCCCCTGCTCGCCGAGCTGTCGGCCGCGGCGGCGACCGCCCGGACCCGGATCCTGCTGGTCCGCCGACCGGGACGGTCCGGCGCGGCCGGTCGCGACCCCGGGCATCCCCGCCGCTGGCTGCTGCTCGCGCCGGGAGCGGCGACCGCCACCGGTACCTGGTCAGTCGACCGCGGCCTGCCGGAGGCACTCAACGCCCTGGCGCTGCCCCCGGTCCCCGCCGCAGGGCCGGTCGAGCCGGTCGTGCTGGTCTGCGCGCACGGGGTGCACGACGCCTGCTGCGCGATCACCGGCCGTCCGGTGGCCGCCGCGCTCGCGGAGCGGTGGCCGACGGCGGTCTGGGAGTGCAGCCACGTCGGTGGTGACCGGTTCGCGCCGAACGTCGTGCTGCTGCCGGACGGCTACTACTACGGCGGGCTCGACCCGGCCGGGGCCGTCAGCACCGTCGCCGAGCACCTCGCCGGTCGGGTGGTCACGCCGCACCTGCGGGGGATGGCCCGCTTCCCGCCGGCCCAGCAGGCTGCCGTGGTGGCGGCCCTGTCGCGCTACGGGCCGCTGCCGGCCGGTGCGGTCGAGGTGACCGGAGCCCGGCACGAGGGTCACTACGGTGCCGCCGACTCGCGCACCCACGTCGACCTCCGGGTGGCCGGGGTGGTCGGGGAGGTGCGAGCCGAGGTCGTGGCCCGCTCGCGACCGGCCGCGCAGCTCACCTGCCGCGCCCTGCGCGAGACCGTCGCCACCGAGTACCGGGTGGAGCGACTGGGAGACCCTGTCTGCTGACGGCCGCGGGTCGACAGCGGCCGAGGAGGTGGGACCGGCTCCGCAGCCCCTACCGGGTGCGGGCCGGGAGCAGTGGTGGACCGGCCGACGTCACCGCCCGCCGGTCCACCTCCTGGAGACGAATGTCGAATCCCCCGATTGTCCCTCGTCCCCTGGCCCTGCCTCCATCGGGAACACTAGAACCGGAGCCGCACGATGGACATGCCCCACGCCCTCGTTGTCATCAGCAGGACATGTCCTATTGCTGACAGGCCGCCGCCCCCCGTTGGGACCTCCGTCCACCAGGTCGGTGACCAAAGCCCCTGACCGGGTCGTCGCCGCCACCCTAGGCTCGGCCCTCTCGGGTCATCCTGCGGCGCCGACGGCGTGCGCACGACGCTGACGGAGCACCCATGACCTCCCCCCTCCTGCTCCGCGGACTCGTCCGCGCCACCGTGGCCGCGCTGCTCGCCGGCGTGCTGGTCGGGGCCGCCGGCCCACTGACCGCGCCGGCGCAGGCCGTCCCGCGGCCCCCGTCGGTGCCGACCGGGCTGCCGGCGGCGATCGAGCCGCTGGCCTCCTACGTCCCCGCGAACTCCTGCAACCCCGCCGCCAAGCCGGGCACGCGGGCGCTGGCCGAGCTGCTCGTCCGCACCTACCCCGGGACCAGCTACGGGATCAGCCGCAGCTGCGGAGCGGGCCTGCCCACCAGCGAGCACTACGACGGCCGGGCGGTCGACTGGATGAACTCCGTCCGCAAGCCGGCCCAGGCCGCCCAGGCCAGGGCTGTGCTGTCCTGGCTGAAGGCCACCGACCGCCACGGCAACGCCTGGGCCAACGCGCGTCGCCTCGGCGTCATGTACGTGATCTGGGACGACCGCATCCTCGGCCTCTACAACACCGACGCCGGCTGGCGGCCCTACTCCTCCTGCGCGCGGCACCCCGAGAAGTCGTGGGACACCACCTGCCACCGCGACCACATGCACCTCTCGCTGACCTGGCCCGGGGCCATGGGCACCACCTCGTTCTGGACCCGGGCCGTCGCCGCCCCCGACTACGGGCCCTGCCGGGCGCGCGACCTGAACTGGGCCGGTCTGCGCACCCGGGTGAACCCGGCCCCGTGCCCGCGCTACCCGAAGGTCACCGCCCCGGCCGGGTCGTCGGCGAACGTCTCCACCCTGTTCTCCTACTCCGGCATGCGGCTCAGGTCGGGCCAGACCGGTCCGGCGGTCACGGCGGTGCAGCGGGCCCTCGGCGTGCGGGCCACCGGCACCTACGCCAGGCTCACCAAGGCTGCGGTCGAGAGGCTCCAGGCGCGGCACCACCTCAGCCCGAGCGGCACCATGAACACCGCCACCTGGCGGGCCCTGCTGTCCGACCAGACCCGCTGAGGTGCGCGGGCGGCGGCGGCGGGGCGGCGCGATGTGTGAGGATCAGTGTGGTGGGTACGAGGTAGCGGCGTCTCCTGGAGCGCGCAGAGCTGCGCCGTGCAGCGTGGCCCTGACCTCCTCACGTCCGGGCGCAGCGCGCTGACCGCCGCTCCGATGTCCCCCCGCACGATCACGCACCGCACGATCCCGCACTCCCCGGCTCCGCCCCATCCCGGTCACCTGTCGTGACCGCTCGAAAGGACGTCCCCATGGCCGATCCCACCCTCGGCGCCAAGCTCGGCGCCGAAGCTCTCGGCACCTTCGTGCTGGTCTTCGGCGGCTGCGGCAGCGCCGTCCTCGCGGCCACCTTCCTGAGCCAGGACAAGATCCAGCTGGGCATCGGCTTCGTCGGCGTGGCCCTGGCCTTCGGGCTCAGCGTGCTGGTCAGCGCCGTCGCCTTCGGACCCGTCTCCGGCGGCCACTTCAACCCGGCCGTCACCGTCGGTCTCGCCGTGGCCAAGCGCTTCGAGTGGTCGAACGTGCTGCCCTACGTGATCACCCAGGTGGTGGCCGCCTCGGTCGCCGGCGCCGTCCTCTACGCCATCGCCTCCGGCGGACCCGGCTTCGACCCCGGCGTCAGCGGCTTCGCGACCAACGGCTACGGCTCCCGCTCGCCGGGCGGCTACGGCCTGCTCTCGGCCCTCCTGGTCGAGGTGGTGCTGACGGCGGTGTTCCTCTACGTGATCCTCGGGGCCACCGACGAGCGCGGTCACAAGGGCAACGCCCCCATCGCCATCGGCCTCGCCCTGACCCTGATCCACCTGGTGTCGATCCCGGTGACCAACACCTCGGTCAACCCGGCCCGCTCGCTCGGGGTGGCCTGGTTCGCCGGGGGCGGCGCGCTCAGCCAGGTGTGGCTGTTCATCCTGGCCCCGCTGCTGGGGGCGGCGATCGCCGGCCTCACCTACGCCAAGGTGACCGGCGCCGCCAGCACCGACCCCCAGCAGGAGTTCGCCAACAACATCTGATCCCGCGACGCCCACCCTGGTCCGGCGACCGGCCTCCGGGCTCGGCCGCCGCGGCTAGGGTGGCGCCATGGGCCGACCGGACGGCCTGGCACTGCCGCCAGGATCGGACCCGCAGCAGCTGACGCGCTACCTGCGGTCGGCCCACGACGACTTCGTGAGCACCGGCCAGCTCGACGGGGCGCTGCGTCCGGTGGTCGCGGCCTCCTGGCGCCGCAGCGTGGACAGCGGGGTCAACCCGGAGTCCGCGGTGGCCCCCATCCGGCTGGACGACGACCGGCTGGCCGCCATCCGCGCCACGCACCCGCTGGCCTCGGTGATGCCGGTGATCCGACGCCTGCTGGTCGAGTCCGCGGCCGAGGCCGGCCTGCTGGTGGCGGTGAGCGACGCGGCCGGGCAGCTGCTCTGGGTGGAGGGCGCCTCGCGGCTGCGCTCGCTGGCCGAGGAGATGCACTTCGTGGCCGGCGCGGACTGGAGCGAGGCCAGCGCCGGCACCAACGCCCCGGGCACCGCGCTGGCCGTGGGCGGGCCGGTGCAGATCTTCGGTGCCGAGCACCTCTCCCGGCCGGTCACCCCGTGGAGCTGCTCGGCCGCCCCCATCCACGAGCCGGACACCGGCGCCGTCCTCGGCGTGCTGGACCTGACCGGCGGGGCGGAGGTGGTGACCCCGCAGACGCTGACCCTGGTCCGGGCCACCGTCGCCGCCGTGGAGGCCGAGCTGGCGCTGGAAAGACTCGGCCTCCTCCTCGGCCGCCCCCGTCCCCCGGCCCGCGGACGGGTGCGAGCCACCGGCTGGTCCTCCCCCGGCACCTCGCCGGCCTGGCCGACGCCCACCCTCGCGGTGCTCGGCCACCGCGGGGCCCGGCTGGGTCACGGCTCGACGACCACCACCCTCAGCCCCCGGCACAGCGAGATCCTGCTGCTGCTGGCCGCGACCGAGGGCGGGCTCACCGCAGGCGAGCTGGCCGTGGCCCTGAGCCACCAGGAGCACTCGCCGGTGACCATCCGGGCCGAGCTCTCCCGGCTGCGGACGCTGCTCGGACCGGTCCGGCTCGGCTCCCGGCCGTACGCGGTGCTGGACCCGCTGCGCACCGACGCGGCCGAGGTGCGCACCCACCTGGACGCCGGCCGGCTGCGGCAGGCCGTCGCCGGCTACCGCGGTCCGGTGCTGCCCGGCTCGACCGCCCCGGCCGTGGAGGAGCTGCGCGACCAGCTGCACGCGGAGCTGCGCTCGGCCCTGCTCGACAGCGGGGACCCCGACGCCCTGCTGTCCTTCGCCGACACCCCGCACGGCCGCGCGGACTACGGGGTCTGGGTGGCGGCCCTGCGCGCCCTGCCCGCGAGCTCGCCGCGGTCCGCCCAGGTCGCCGCCCACGTCGAGTGGCTGGACGCCGAGCTGGCCTGAGCCGGTGCCGGTGCCCGCGCCCGCGCCCGCGCCCGCGCCCGCAACGTTGCTGCAACCTCGGACGCCCTAGCGTCGAACCTGCGCGGGCGCGCGCCGGACCGGTCTGCGCACGCGCACCCCAGCCACCCGACCACGAGGAAGTCACCGATGACGATCTACGCACCTCCCGGTACCGACGGCAGCGTCGTCTCCTACAGGACGCGCTACGAGAACTGGATCGGGGGTGAGTGGGTCCCGCCCGTCAAGGGCCAGTACTTCGAGAACCCCTCCCCGGTCACCGGCAAGACGTTCTGCGAGGTCGCCCGCGGCACCGCCGGGGACATCGAGCTGGCCCTGGACGCCGCCCACGCCGCCGCCCCCGCCTGGGGCAAGACCTCGGTGGCCGAGCGCGCGGTGGTCCTGAACAAGATCGCCGACCGGATCGAGCAGAACCTGGAGATGCTCGCCGTCGGGGAGACCTGGGACAACGGCAAGCCGGTGCGCGAGACCATGGCGGCCGACCTGCCGCTGGCCGTGGACCACTTCCGCTACTTCGCCGGTGCGATCCGGGCGCAGGAGGGCAACCTCTCCCAGATCGACGACGACACGGTGGCGTACCACTTCCACGAGCCGCTCGGCGTCGTCGGGCAGATCATCCCCTGGAACTTCCCGATCCTGATGGCCACCTGGAAGCTCGCGCCCGCCCTGGCCGCCGGCAACGCGGTGGTGCTCAAGCCGGCCGAGCAGACGCCGGCGTCGATCATGCTGCTGATGGAGCTGATCGCGGACCTGCTGCCGCCCGGCGTGCTCAACGTGGTGAACGGCTTCGGCACCGAGGCGGGCAAGCCGCTGGCCTCCTCGAAGCGCATCCGCAAGATCGCCTTCACCGGCGAGACCACCACCGGCCGGCTGATCATGCAGTACGCCAGCCAGAACCTGATCCCGGTCACCCTGGAGCTCGGCGGGAAGAGCCCGAACGTCTTCTTCGAGGACGTCGCGGCCAAGGACGACGCGTTCTACGACAAGGCGCTCGAGGGCTTCGCGATGTTCGCGCTGAACCAGGGCGAGGTCTGCACCTGCCCCAGCCGGGCCCTGATCCAGAACTCGATCCTGGACCAGTTCCTGCCCGCGGCGACCGACCGGGTGAAGGCCATCGTCCAGGGCAACCCGCTGGACACCGCCACCATGGTCGGGGCGCAGGCCAGCAACGACCAGCTCGAGAAGATCCTGTCCTACATCCAGATCGGCACCGAGGAGGGCGCCCGGATCATCACCGGCGGCGAGCGCGTCGACCTCGGTGGCGACCTGTCCGGCGGCTACTACATGGCCCCGACGATCTTCCAGGGCACCAACAAGATGCGGGTGTTCCAGGAGGAGATCTTCGGCCCCGTGGTCTCGGTCACCGGCTTCGAGGACTACGCCGACGCCATCGAGATCGCCAACGACACCCTCTACGGGCTCGGCGCCGGCGTCTGGTCGCGCGACACCAACGTCGCCTACCGCGCCGGCCGCGACATCCAGGCCGGCCGGGTGTGGACGAACTGCTACCACCAGTACCCGGCGCACGCGGCCTTCGGCGGCTACAAGTCCTCCGGCATCGGGCGCGAGAACCACCTGATGATGCTCGACCACTACCAGCAGACCAAGAACCTGCTGGTGTCGTACTCCCCGGACAAGCTGGGCTTCTTCTGATGGGCCACCGCTCGTGACCGCGCGCGTCGCGGTCACCCCGCAGGCGGCCGAGATGGTCGTCCGCCTGCGGGACGAGCACGGCCCGCTGATGTTCCACCAGTCGGGCGGGTGCTGTGACGGCTCGTCGCCGATGTGCTTCCCGTTGGGGGACTTCATCACCGGCGACTCCGACCAGCTGCTCGGCGAGATCGACGCCGGTACGCCGGAGCCGGTCGAGGTGTGGATGTCCAAGGAGCAGTTCGCCTACTGGCGCCACACCCATCTGACCATCGACCTCGTCCCCGGCCGGGGGGCGGGCTTCTCGCTGGAGGGGCCGACGGGGTTCCGGTTCCTGATCCGCTCCCGGCTGCTGACCGCGGCGGAGCTGGGCGACCTCGACCTCACCGAGGCGCCGGTCGTGGGCGCACAGCCCGACCCGCGGCGCTGACCGGACCGGCCGGGAGCCCGTCCCTCTCCCCGGGGACGCGCTCCCGGCCGGTCCTCCGGCCACCCCGGCCCGCGGAGCCCGCCACCGGCCGGTGCCGCCCGCCGGTCGGGGGTGGGGCCGGGCCCGCCAGGCGCCCGGTGGGAGACTGCCGCATGGCCACCACCACCTGCACGGCCCACTGCTCCCCCGCCGAGGTCTTCGACGTCCTCGCCGACGGCTGGCTCTACCCCAGCTGGGTGGTGGGTGCCTCACGGATCCGCGACGTGGAGAGCAGCTGGCCGGCCGTGGACGCCAAGATCCACCACTCGTTCGGCATCTGGCCGGTGCTGATCGACGACAGCACCTCGGTGCTGGAGTGGGACCCGCCCCGCCGGGCGGTCCTCAAGGCCCGCGGCTGGCCGATGGGCTCGGCGAAAGTGGTCCTGGAGGTGGTGGCCGGGTCCGACGGCTGCACCATCACCATCACCGAGGACGCCATCGAGGGGCCGGGCACGCTGGTGCCCAAGGTCGTCCGGGACGTCCTGATCCACGTCCGCAACATCGAGACGCTGCGCCGCCTGACCTACCTCGCCGAGGGACGCGCCGCACCGGCCACCTCGCCGTCCCACTGAGTCCGTCGGGCTGGGGAGGCCCCGCCGCGGCCCGCGCCCGTCACGACCCGGACGCCTCCCGAGATCTGCTCCCGTCGACGGGTGCCGAGGTCAGAGCCGGCCGGTCCGGGCCGCGGCCAGCACGGCGCGGGCCGCGTTCGAGCCCGGTGCCCCGTGCACCCCGCCGCCCGGGTGCGCGGAGGCCGACCCCAGGAACAGCCCCCGGACGGGGGTGTCGGCCCGGCCGAGCCCGGCGATCGGCCGGAAGATCACCTGCTGGTGCAGGTTCGCGGTGCCGCCGCCCAGCGCCCCCTGGATGAGGTTCTCGTCGCGGGCCTGCAGCTCGTGCGGACCGAGCACCCGCCGGGCCACGATGACCGAGGCGAGGTCCGGCGCGTACTTCTCGATCCTGGCCTGCATCCGGTCGGCCATCCGCTCGCACTCGTCGGCGTCCCAGCGCCCGGTGAGCCCGTCCGGCCCGGCGTCGCGGTGGGTCACCTGCGGCACGTGCGTGTACGCCCACACCGACTCGGTACCGGCCGGTGATCGCGACGGGTCGGCGGTGGTCATCTGGCCGACCAGCAGGAACGGGTCGGAGGGGACGGCGTGGCTGGTGATCTGGGTCTGGGTCGTGCTCAGCTGGTCGATCGAGTCGATGACGTGCACCGTGCCCGGCGGGGTGGGCGGCGGCGTGGTCCACGGGATCGGCGCCGAGAGGGCCCAGTCGACCTTGATGGTGCCGGGGTCCAGCTCGTAGCGCTGCATCCCGCGCCGCACCCGGTCGGGCAGCTCGACGTAGTCGACCAGCTCGCCGAACAGGGCGGTCGCGGAGACGTCGGCGACCACGGCACGGGCCTCGATCCGCTCGCCGTCGGCGGTGACCACGCCCTGCACGCGCCGGCGGTCGACCAGCACCCGGGCGACGCGGGTGCCGCAGCGGATCCGGCCGCCCTTGGCCAGCAGCCGGTCGGCCATCGCCTTGGTGAGGTTGCCGGACCCGCCCTCGGGCACCGGGAAGCCGACGGTCTGGCCGCTCATCGCCAGCAGCAGCCCGAGCAGCCCCGAGCCGGCCGAGTCCATCGGGATGTCGGCGTGCAGCGCGTTGCCGGCGATCAGCAGCTGCCCGGCCTCGTGCGCGAACCGCTTGCCGCCCATCGTGGACGCGGGCTCGAGCAGCGTCCGGACGAAGTCCAGCCCACCCACCCGGGGCAGCTTCGCCAGGGTGCGCAGGCCGCCGCGGACGGGCGGGAACGGGGTGAGCAGGGACTGCACCAGGGCGGGGCCGATGGTCACCCAGTCGTCGTACAGGTCGCGCCAGGCCTGGCCGTCGCCGGCGGCGTGGGCGTCCAGACCGGCGACGGTGTCCTCGACGTCGCGGTGCAGCATCGCCCAGGAGCCGTCCGGCAGCGGGTTGCCGAGGATCGCCGGCGCGTGCCGCCAGCGCAGGCCGTACTGCTCCAGCCCCAGCTTCGGGATCACCGGCGAGGCCACCGAGAGCGGGTAGAACGCGCTGAACTCGTCGTGCACGAAGCCCGGGGCCACGTCGGAGTCGTGCCGCACCGCCCCCCCGACGACGGGCTGGGTCTCGAGCACGAGCACGTCCCAACCCGCGTCCACGAGCAGGTTCGCCGCCACCAGCCCGTTCGGGCCGGCACCGATCACCACGGCGTCCTTGGGGCGGCGACGGCTCACCGCCGCGTCCGGGGTGGTGGTCGCCGTGGTCGACGTCGGGGTGGTGCCGGGGGCCATCGTTCCTCCTGGGGAGATCAGCGCCTCGCCGGGCGTCCGAGCCGCGCGCGGAGCCCGGCCAGGATCGACGCTACTGGGCTCCCCTGGCCGCCGTGCAGCCTGTTCCCCTGCGGCACCGAGGTGAAGACGTTGCCGTGGGGGTCGTCGGCCTGCTGGCGGACGTCGAGCGCGGCCACCTCGAACAGCGGGGTGACGATCCGGTCGAAGATGCCCGGCACGAGGGTGAAGCCCAGGATGGTCAGCCAGTTCGCCGGCCCGACCTGGATGCGGGTGCGCCGCGACCCCAGCAGCCCGAGGGCCCGCCGGGCGACGTGCTCGGGGCTGACCACGGGAGGCGGCGGGCGGCCGACCCAGCCGAGGTAGTTGCCCGCCTGGAGGTAGATCGGGGTGTCCACGCCCCCGGGCGAGAGGTGCGCGATGTGCACCCCCGGCCGGTCGCGGTTCTCCACCTGCAGGACGCGGGCCAGCCCGCGGACCCCCCACTTGCTGACCCCGTAGGCCGACATGTACGGCGGGGCGATGTAGCCGATCAGCGACCCGATCAGCACCAGGTGCCCGGCGTCGCGCTCGCGCAGGTGGGGCAGCACGGCCCGGGCCACGTTGGCCGAGCCGAGGAGGTTGGTGTGCACGACGTGGTCGAAGACCTCGGGCGGGACGTCCTCGAAGCGGCCGTAGGCGACCTGGCCGGCGGAGTGGACCACCGCGTCGACCCGGCCGTAGGCGGCCAGGACGTCGGTGACCGCGGTCTGCACCGAGTCCCAGCTCCCGACGTCGGTGGGCAGCGGGAGGGCGGTCGCGGCGCCGCGCTCGCGGCACTGCCGCGCCGCGTCCTCCAGTGAGGCGGCCCCGCGGGCCAGCAGGACGACGTGGTCGCCGTGCTCGGCGGCGAGCAGGGCCGTGGCCAGCCCGATCCCGCTCGAGGCGCCCGTCACCACGACCACCCGGGGGTGCTGGGAGGACGTGCCGTCCGTCGGGTCGTCGGTGCTCACCCCTCTCCTTCTCCGCCGGCCGCCCCGCGGATGCGCGGGACCGGGTGTCAGAAGGCATACCGGACGCGGCAGGACGGCAGCCGCTCGGCGAGCCGGGCCGTCAGCGCGTCCACGTAGCCGCGTTTGGCCCCGCTGCGGTAGCGGACGTTGCGCCCGCCGTTCTGGGACTGCTTGGCCTCCTGCAGCTCGGGCCGCCAGAGCACCTCCTCCGCCCGCGGGTGCCAGCCCAGGTTCACCTCGTGCAGCTGCTCGTTGTGGGTCAGGAAGATGACCTCGGCGGCCAGCTGGCGCCGCGCGGCCTCCCCGATCCCGTCGGCGAGCTGGTCGAACAGCTCGGTCCAGGCCTCCAGCCAGCCCTCGGCCACGATCACCGGCGAGAAGTTGACGTGCACCTCGTACCCGGCGGCCACGAAGTCGTCGATCGCGGCGATCCGCTCGGCCACGGGGGTGGTGCGGATGTCGGTGAGCTTGGCCATCGCCGCCGGCATCAGCGAGAAGCGCACCCGCGTCCGCCCCTGCGGCTCCAGCTCCAGCAGCCCACGGTTCACGTACTTGGTCGCGAAGCTGGCCTTGGCGGTCGGCTGGGTGGTGAACAGCTGCACCAGGTCGGCCACGTTGTCGCTGAGCAGCGCGTCCACCGAGCAGTCGCTGTTCTCGCCGAGGTCGTAGACCCAGGCCAGCGGGTCGCACTGGTCGGGCTCGGTCTTGGGCCCCTGCCGGGCGATGTGGCGCCGCAGGTAGCCGGTGATCTGCTCGATGTTGGCGAAGACGGTGACCGGGTTGCTGTAGCCCTTGCGACGCGGGACGTAGCAGTAGGCGCAGGCCATCGCGCAGCCGTTGGCCGTGGACGGGGCGATGAAGTCCGCCGAGCGGCCGTTGGGCCGGGCGGACAGCGACTTGAGGGTGCCGAGGACGAGGGCCTCGGTCTTGATCCGCACCCACCGGGCGACGTTGGCCTGGTCGCCGTGCAGCTCGGGGATCTGCCAGTGGCTGGCCACCTCCACCAGCTCCGCGTCCGGCCAGCGCGCCAGCACCTGCTGGCCCCGGGGCAGCGCGGCGGCGGCCGGCTCGACGTAGATCCGCCGCACGTCCAGCAGCGGCCGCCCGCCCGGCCCGGGGATGGGCCGGACAGGGCCGGGACCGATCGGGTCGGGGCCAGGCAGGGTGGGACTGGCCAGGCCGGGACCGGTCAGGGTCGGGCTGGTCGGGGTGGGACTGGTCGGGCTGGTCGGGGTGGGACTGGTCGGGCGGGTGGTCACGCGGCAGGCTCCTCGGACGGCGTGCCCCCAGTCAAACAGGCGCCGCTGACAGTCCGGGTGCCCGACGGGGGCCCCGGCCGGGTAACGTGACCCCCGCACCGGTCGAGGCCGGGCCCAGGACCAGCCCGGGCAGGACCGGTCCGGACAGCGCACGCAGGAGGAGTGACCATGAGGCGGAGAGTCATCTTCGGGGCCGGCATGGTCCTCAGCGCGCTGGTCTACGCCGTCGGCATCATCGGTCTGGCCACCACGCCGCACGCGAACGAGATCCCCACCCCCGGGCGGGCCGTGGTCTGGGGCGTGATCGCCATGTTCTCCACCCTCGGCTTCTTCATCATCGCCTTCATCCAGTCCGCCACGACCTCCGACTGACCGGCCGGTCGGCCCGGCGCTGAGGACTCGCGGTGCCCAGGCCGGGCGGTGCTGAGGCGGGGCGGTACCCAGGGCGGGCGGTGCTCAGGCGGGGCGGCGCACCCGACCAGGGCATGGAGCTGAGCTGGGAGTACTCCACCTCCATCCCCGGACGCGGGGCGTGGACGATGCGGCCGTCGCGACGGAGATCGCCACGTGGCTGGGCTTGTGGCCGTGGAAGAGCACCAGGTCCCCCGGCCGCAGGTCGGCCTTCGCCACCTTGGTGCCGAGGGTGAACTGCTGCGCGGCCGTCCGCGGGATGGTGACCCCGGCGGCCCCCCAGGACGCCTGGGTCAGTCCTGAGCAGTCGAACGCCTTCGGTCCGGTGGCCCCGTAGCGGTAGGGCGTGCCCAGCTGGGCCGTGGCGAAGGCCAGCGCCTGCTGCGCCCTGGTGTCCGTCGCCGGCGTGGCCAGGTAGCGCACGGAGACCCACCGGTGGTGCTTCTCCCAGGTCACCTCGGCGACACCGTGGCTGGTGCGGCCGGTGGCGCTGACCCGGCCGCCCTCGGCCAGGCGTCCCACGGAGCTCTTCGCGGTGGCCGGCCCGCTGCGCACGTGCAGCGCGATGGTGGCCACCTTCGTGACTTGCTGGTCGTGGTGGGCGGTGCCGGCAGTGCCGCACCCGCGGCGGCGAGCTGGTCGGCCCGCACGAAGGCCGTGGCGCGGCGGAACCGCACCTGCACCCAGCCCTGCGACGTGGTGGCGGTGGGGATCCGCTGACCCCGGGCCAGGGTGCCCAGGAGTGCGGACCCGTCCCCGGCGCCGGCGCGGATCGAGGCGGTCGTGGTGGCGGTGCCGGTGACCACCGCGGCCGTCGAGGTCACGCGCTGGTCGCGGGCTGCTCCCGGTGGCGGTGGTAGGGCTCCCGCTGAGCCACGAGCGGCTCACGCCCGAGGATCAGGTCGGCCGCCTTCTCGGCGACCATCATCACCGGCGCGTAGATGTTGCCGTTGGTCACGTAGGGCATCACGGAGGCGTCCACGACCCGCAGGCTCCGGACGCCGTGCACGCCCATCGTGGTCGGGTCGACCACGGCCATCGGGTCGCTGGCCGGACCCATCTTCGCCGTGCAGGAGGGGTGCAGGGCGGTCTCGGCGTCCGCTGCTACCCAGTCCAGGATCTCCTCGTCGGTCCGCACCCCGGGCCCGGGTGAGGTCTCCCCCGCGTCGAAGGGCACCAGGGCCGGGCGGCCGAGGATGTCGCGGGCCACCCGTACCGCCTCCACCCACTCCCGGCGGTCCTGCTCGGTGGAGAGGTAGTTGAACCGCAGGGCGGGGTGCTGCCGCGGGTCGGTGGAGGTGATCCGCAGGCTGCCCCGGGCGTCGGAGTACATCGGCCCGATGTGCACCTGGTAGCCGTGGCCGGTCCGCGACACCGCCTCGCTGGTCGTCCCGTCGTACCGGACGGCGATGGGCAGGAAGTGGAACATCAGGTTCGGGTAGTCCACGTCCTCGTTGGAACGGACGAAGCCGCCGCCCTCGAAGTGGTTGGTGGCCGCCGGGCCGCGGCGGGCCAGCAGCCACTGCAGCCCGACGAGGGGCATCCGCCACCGCTCCAGGTAGGGCTGCATGCTCACCGGCTGGCTGCAGGCGTGCTGGATGTAGACCTCGAGGTGGTCCTGCAGGTTGGCCCCGACGCCGGGCAGGTCCGCGACCTGGCGGATGCCGAGCGGCGCCAGCACGTCGGCCGGCCCGATGCCGGAGA
>Ga0210040_10002770_pt1 | contig 24342 bp, 19 predicted proteins | sample CryGeyCG12114_NA_FD_185462 | JGI IMG/M metagenome (GOLD analysis project Ga0210040, IMG submission 185462) | Groundwater microbial communities from aquifer - Crystal Geyser CG19_WC_8/21/14_NA (SPAdes) (version 2) | ecosystem: Environmental > Aquatic > Deep subsurface > Groundwater | place: USA... | reverse complement strand
GCCGCCGGTCGACTCCTCGTCGGCGGCGTCCGTCTCGTCGGTCGACGTGAGGTCGGCGGTGTCGTCGGCCCCCTCGGCGCTGTCCTCGTCGGCAGCGTCGGGCTCGGCTGCCGCGTGCTCGGTCACCTCGACGTCGTCGGCCTCGTCGTCCCGGCGCGCGCCGCGGCCGCGACGGCCCCGCCTCCGGCGGCGCGGACGGTCCTCGTCGGCGTCGGCGTCGGCGTCGGGTCCGGTCGCGATCTCGGTCTCGTCCGCCTCGGCGGGCTCGGGCACGGGGACCGGCTCGATGAGCTGCGGGACCAGGGCGCTGGGCGCCAGCGCTCCGGCGGTGCCCGCGCGTCGACGGCGGCGAGGAGCGGGTGCCTCCGTCTCCCCCGCGGCCGGCGCGTCCTCGACCGGTGCCGGCGCGACGGGCGCGTCGTCGACCGGCTCCGGCGCCTGGAAGGTGACTGCGGCGGTCGCCCGGCGGCGGGTGCGCTTGGCGGGAGCGGGCGGCTCCTGCGGGGTCACAGCGGGCGTGCCGACCTCGTCCGCGGCCGCCTGCGCGACGACGGGGTCCTGCTCGACCGGCGTCACGACGGGCTCGCCGGCGTCGAGCAGGGCCGCCTGCGCGGCGAGCTCCTCCTCGGTGAGGGGGACGTCCTGCGCGGCGGCACCCGGGTCGGCGGCGCCGTCGGACGGGGTGGGCGGGGTGGACGCCACCGCGTCCGGTGCGTCGGGCGCAGCGTCGAGCTCGGCGGGCGCGGCGTCGAGCTCGGCGGGCGCGGCGGCGACCTTCTTGGCGGCGCGCTTGCGCGGGGCCGCAGCCTTCTTGGCCGGTGCCTTGCGGACGCGCTTCGCGGGAGCGGCGGCCTCGACCGGCGCGCTGTCCTCCGCGGGCGACGGCGCGTCGGTGGTGGCGGGCGAGGCCGGAGCCTCCCCGGTCGCACCTCCGGCGTCGGCGGTCGAGGTGACGTCCGTGCCGACGGCGGCAGCCGCTGCTGCCGCGTCTCCGGCGTCGCCGCCCGTGGCGGCCTCGGCCGCCGCGGCGATCGCCTCGGCCGGGCTCTGGGCCGGGGTTGCGGCAGGACTGGCCGCCTTGGTGGCGCGGCGGCGGCGCGGGGCCTTGGCGGGCGCCGGGCTGCTCCCGCCCTGCTGGGCCTCGTCCGTCGAGGTCTGGTCCGCGCTGGTCGTGCTGTCGGTGGGCTCGTCGAGCACCGGGTCTCCAGGTCCGGTCGGGGCGTGACGCGTCGCTCCGACCCGGGTGGGGTGGTACCGGTGACGGCCGGGTGGCCGACGCCGGAGAAGTCTGGGGTGCGTCCCTACGGGGCGCCGGCGGCGGCCTGCTCGAGGTCGGCGGCTGCTCGCGTTGCCCCGTCAGCGGTGTGCCGGTCGGGTGCGAGCGGGTCGCCGACCTCGCCGGTCTCGGTGAGCGGCCCCTGCGCGTACCGGGTTGCCTCGGGAGGCACCGGCGGTACGAGGTCGGCCACGGACCGGAGTCCGGAGAGGACGTCGTCGGGTCGGACAGCAGGCGTCACGTGCCGTACGACCATGAGCAGTGTCGCACAGGACGGGGCCACGTCGTCCCAGGACGCCCCCATGCTGACCACCGGGGTGCGCGCGTCGAGCTGGCGGACGCCGTCCTTCATCAGCCGGGTGACCGGCACGGACTCCGCCGTCAGGAACGCCCCCACGGCCCGGTGGAGGGTCTCGAGCGGCACCTGCGGCAGGCGGATGCCCCACCGGGACGCCTCGACGCGGTCGGGCAGGGACGTCCCGACGGGCGCCTCCACGACGTCGACGACGTCGATGCCGGCCGGCAGGCTGTCGTCGAGGGCCGCCCGCAGGCGCTCGAGGTCGACCCGCTCGGCGACGGAGATCTCGACGTACTCCGCCTCGCTCGCCACACCCGTCGGCGCCGCGCCCACCCAGCTGATCTTCGGGTGGGGCGAGAAGCCGGCGGAGTACGCCATCGGCACCTGCGCCCGGCGCAGCGCCCGCTCGAAGGCCCGGGCGATGTCGCGGTGGCTGGTGAAGCGGAGCCGGCCGCGCTTGGTGTAGCGCAGCCGCAGCTTCTGCACCGCCGGCGGCGGCGGCGGGCCGGACGGGAGCTTGCGCGTCATCAGACGGAGAGGGGGTTCTTCACGACGGTCAGCGGCAGCAGCGTCGCGCCGGTCGGGCCGATCTGGATGTCGGTGCCCATCTGCGGGCACACGCCGCAGTCGAAGCACGGGATCCAGCGGCAGTCGTCGAGGTCCTGCTCGGCGAGCGCGTCCTGCCAGTCGGACCAGAGCCACTCCTTGTCGAGCCCGGAGTCGAGGTGGTCCCAGGGCAGGACCTCGCTCTCCGCCCGCTCCCGCGTGGTGTACCAGGCGACGTCGACGCCGGCCTTGTCCGCCGCCGCCATCCACCGGTCGTAGGAGAAGTGCTCGCTCCAGCCGTCGAAGCGGCCGCCGTCGCGCCACACCTGCTCGAGCACGGCGCCGATGCGCCGGTCGCCGCGGGACAGCAGTCCCTCGACGATGCCGGGCTTGCCGTCGTGGTAGCGGTAGCCGATCGCCTTGGCGGTGCTCTTGTCGCTCGAGATGGCCGAACGCAGCAGCTTGAGGCGTCGGTCGGTCGTCTCGTGGTCGAGCTGGCTCGCCCACTGGAACGGCGTGTGCGCCTTGGGCACGAACCCGCCGATGCTGACCGTGCAGCGCACGTCGCGGGTGCCGGTCACCGACCGGCCGGCGCGGATGACGTCGCGCGCCATCTCCGCGATCTCCAGCACGTCCTCGTCGGTCTCGGTCGGGAGCCCGACCATGAAGTACAGCTTCACCTGCCGCCAGCCGGCGCTGTAGGCCGCCGTGACGGTGTCGACGAGGTCCTGCTTGCTGACCATCTTGTTGATGACCTTGCGCAGCCGCTCGGAGCCGCCCTCCGGCGCGAACGTCAGCCCGGAGCGCCGGCCGTTGCGGCTCAGCTCCTGCGCCAGGTCGATGTTGAAGGCGTCGACGCGGGTGCTCGGCAGCGACAGGCTGGTCTGCGTGCCGTCGTACCGGTCGGCCAGGCCCTTGGCGACGTCGGCGATCTCGGAGTGGTCGGCGCTCGACAGGCTCAGCAGGCCGACCTCCTCGTAGCCGGTGGCGTCGAGGCCGGCCTTCACCATCTCGCCGATGCCGGTCAGGCTGCGCTCGCGGACCGGGCGGGTGATCATGCCGGCCTGGCAGAAGCGGCAGCCGCGGGTGCAGCCGCGGAAGATCTCGACGCTCATGCGCTCGTGCACCGTCTCCGCCAGCGGCACCAGCGGCTGCTTCGGGTAGGGCCACTCGTCGAGGTCCATGACGGTGCGCTTGTGCACGCGGAACGGCACGTCCGGCCGGTTCGGCGCGACCCGGGCGATGCGGCCGTCCGGCAGGTAGCTCACGTCGTAGAAGCGGGGTACGTAGACGCCGCCGGCGCGGGCGAGGCGCAGCAGCGTCTCCTCGCGGCTCACGCCGTCGGCCTTGGCCTGCCGGATCACCGCGGACATCTCGAGGACGGCCTGCTCGCCGTCGCCGAGCACCGCCGCGTCGATGAAGTCGGCGATCGGCTCGGGGTTGAAGGCCGCGTGGCCGCCGGCCAGCACGATCGGGTGCGTCCCGTCGCGGTCGCGCGCGTGCAGCGGGATGCCGGCGAGGTCGAGCGCCTCGAGCATGTTGGTGTAGCCGAGCTCGGTCGAGAACGAGACGCCGAGGACGTCGAACTCGCGCACCGGCCGGTGGCCGTCCACGGTGAACTGCGGGACACCCGCCTCGCGCATCTTCGCCGCGAGGTCCGGCCACACGGAGTACGTCCGCTCGGCGAGGGTGCGCGGCTGCTCGTTGAGCACCTCGTAGAGGATCATGACGCCCTGGTTGGGCAGCCCCACCTCGTACGCGTCGGGGTACATCAGCGCCCACCGCACGTCGCACGAGTCCCAGTCCTTGACCGAGCTGTTGAGCTCGCCCCCGACGTACTGGATGGGCTTGCTCACCGACGGCAGCAGCGGCTCGAGACGTGCGAACAGGCTCTCGACTGGCATGTCGTCCAGGCTACGTGCGCCCGTCCACCCCATGCTGGTGCTCGTCGACCGACGAAGGGACCTCCGCACCGTGACCGACGACGGACCGCCCGCCTCTCCGCTCTGGCGCGTCTGGCAGGGCACCAGCCGGGCCAACCGGCTGCTCGCCGGCGGCGCCGTGGTCGCCGTGCTCCTGGCGGGGGGCGCCGCGGCGCTGCTGACCGGCGAGGACGAGGACGAGCCGATCAGCCGGACGACGACGGCCGCGGCGAGCGCGACGCCGTCGGCGTCGGCGTCGGCGTCGGCGTCGGCGTCCACCGCCTCCCCCTCGCCGGAGCCGTCCCCGACGGAGCCGACGCCCGAGCCGACGCCGCCGGTCGCACCGCCCGTCGCGCCCACCCCGACGGCCGAGCCGGTGCCGACGACGCCCGCACCCACCCCGTCGGCGTCCTCCGCCGCGCCCGCGGAGCTGCAGCTCAACGGCGACGACCTCGGTGTCACCAGCGTCGGCGCGCCGTACGCCGACGCGGTCGCGGCCGTCACCGCGGTCCTCGGGCCGCCGGTCGCCGACCCGGCGTCGGCCACCGCGTGCGTCGGCGCCGGCGAGCGGGAGGTCGAGTGGGCCGGGTTCCGGCTGGCCGTCACCGACGGCGCCGTCAGCGGCTGGAGCAGCACCGACGGACGCCTCAGCACGCCGTCGGGCATCGGGATCGGCACGACGATCACCCAGATGCAGGAGGTCTACGGCGACCGGCTGGAGCTCTACGACGCCAACCCCGACGGCGGGCCTGGCTTCGCCGTCACCGGGGTCCAGCTCGGCGGCACCCTCTCCGGCCCGACCGGCGACGACCGGGTGACCGGCTTCTACAACCGCGCCTGCAGCCCGCCGTAGCCCGTCGTGCAGTTCCCGTCCGGACACGCCGGCGTGTCCGACGGGAACTGCACGACCGCTGGCGCGCGGGCTCGCGTCGTCCACAGTCCGCGTCCAGCGGCCGACGCCGGCCACGCGCCTGCGGTGTCCTGCCGCCATGGACGCCGCAGGACTCGCCCTCCTCGGGACGACGCACCGGGGCGTGTGGACACGGCGTGCGGCGCTCGCCGTCACCACGGCCGGGGTGGCCGACGGGTACGTCCGCCGCGGCGAGTGGCGCACCGTCTGGCCGGGCGTGCTCACCGACGCCGGCACCGTCCTCGACCCAGGGCAGCGCGCGCACGCGGCGGTGCTCGCCTGCGGCCCCGGTGCCGTCGTGTGCGGGCGTACGGCCGCCCGTCTCCATCGCCTGCCGCTGATCGACGACCGGGACCCGGCCACAGGAGCGCAGGAGCACCTGGTCGACGACGTCATGACGGCCGGGAGCCGCCGGACGCTGCGGAGACGTGAGCCGGACGGCGAGGTGCGCGAGCTGCGACGGCACACCCGTGCGCTGGTCCCGAGCGACCTCAGCCGGACGTCGAGCGGGCTGCGGCTCACGACGGCCGTACGCACGCTCATCGACCTCGCGGGCCTGCTCGAGTTCGACGCGCTGGTCTGCGCCGTCGACCACGCGCTGCACACCGGCCTCGTCGCCCAGCCCTCGCTGCTCGCAGCGGTCGAGCAGCACGCGCGCCACCCCGGGGTCGTCGCGCTCCGCGCCGCGGTCGGCCGCGCCGACCGCCGCGCGGAGTCGCCGGCCGAGACGCTCGTCCGGCTGGCCCTGCTGCCGACGATGCCCGGCTTCGTGCCCCAGCACCGGCTGGTCGGGCCGGACGGCCGGGTGCTCGCGCGCTACGACCTCGCCGACGAGCAGCTGCGGCTCGCCGTGGAGGCGGACGGCAAGGCCGGGCACGCCGGTGCGCAGATGGTGGCGAAGGACCGCAGGCGCGACCGGGTGTCCGAGCTGCACGGCTGGCGCACTGAGCGCGTGACCTGGTGGGAGCTGCGCTGTCAGCCGGCGGCCTTCGTCCGGCGGGTCGCCGACGTGGCCGAGGAGCGACGGCGCGGGAGGTGATCGCCCGTCGCGGACGCCGCCTACGACTCCCGCGAGCTCAGGTGGACGTTCTGCAGCAGCCCGACGGCGACGAGGTTGGCGAACATCGCCGAGCCGCCGTACGACACGAACGGCAGCGGCAGGCCGGTCACCGGCATGATCCCGAGCGTCATGCCGATGTTGACGAAGCTCTGGAAGCCGAACCAGCACACGACGCCGGCGGCGACCAGGCGCCCGAACGGGTCGGGCGAGCGGGCGGCGATCCGCAGCCCCCGCCACAGCACCGTGCCCAGCAGGGCCAGCAGGACCGAGGCGCCGAGCAGTCCCAGCTCCTCCCCCGCGACCGTGAAGATGAAGTCGGTCTGCTGCTCCGGGATGAACCGCCCGGCGGTCTGCGTGCCCTCGAACAGCCCCTTGCCGAGCAGGCCGCCGGAGCCGATCGCGATGCGCGCCTGGTTGGTGTTGTAGCCGACCCCGCGCGGGTCGAGCTCGGGGTTGGCGAAGGCCGCGAAGCGGTCGACCTGGTAGTCGTCGAGCACGCCGACCTGCACCGCGGTCACGCAGGTCAGCACGCCGGCGACGAGCAGGCCGCAGATCCACCGCGCCGGCGCCCCTGACACGGCCAGCACGCCGAGCACGATGACCACCAGCACGAGCACCGTGCCGAGGTCGGGCTGCAGCAGGACCAGCGCCATCGGGACGGCGGCGAGCAGCAGGGCCAGCACGACGTCGCCGTCGCGGGGCCCGCGCTCGCCGTCGCGCACGTCGGCCAGCAGCATCGCCATGCCGAGGACGAGGGCGACCTTCGCCGGCTCGGCGGGCTGCACCTGGAAGCCGCCGCCCAGCACGATCCACGAGTGGGCGCCGTTGATCGTCGACCCGAGCGGCGTGAGCACCGCGACCAGCCCGGCCAGCGACAGCAGCGCCACTCCCGGGGTGTAGGCCTGCAGCGACCGGTAGTCGACGAGCGTCGCCACGCTCGCGAGCGTCAGGCCGATGACGGCGTTGAGGAGGTGGCGCTGCAAGAACGAGGTGGGGTCGAGGTCGGCGTCGAGCATGCGCTGCCGGGTCGCCGACCAGACCAGCAGCGAGCCCAGGCCGACCAGCGCGAGGACCGCGAGGGCGAGCACCCAGTCGAGGCGGCGCAGCGGCGAGTCGCGCCCGGTCGCCCGCTCGCGCAGCCCGGCCGAGCGCCGCCCGAGCCGGACGGGGGTGAGGACGGTCATCCCACCGACCCGTCGGGGCGTACGGCCGGCAGCCCCGGCAGGCGGCCGCCCGGCAGCCCGCCCGGCCCGTAGATGCCGTCGTAGACCTCGCGCACCATCGGGGCGGCGACGGTGCCGCCGGTGCCGCCCTGCGACACCATGCCGACGACGACGAGCTCGGGAGCCTCGGCCGGCGCGAACGACGCGAACCACGACGTGTCCTGCTTGCCGGCGACCTCGCCGGTGCCGGTCTTGCCGGCGACGGAGTACGGCGCGCCGGCGAAGGCCCCGGCCGCGGTGCCGCCCGGCTGCGTCACCCCGGCCAGCGCCTCGCGCACGTAGTCGAGCAGCTCGGGGTCGGCCGGGACGGTCGAGCGGACCTCCGGCGCGATCTCGCGGACCGCTCCGGTCGGTGACACGAGCGCCCGCGCGACGTGGGGCTCGAGCACCTTGCCGCCGTTGGCGACCGCGGCGTAGACGGTGGCCAGCTGCAGCGGCGTCACCAGCGTGTCGCCCTGCCCGATCGCGAAGTTGGTCGCGTCGCCGCCGCGGAAGAGGTTGCCGTCCTCGCAGTACTCCGCGTTCGCGCGCCGCCGCTGCGCTGACAGCTCCGGGTTGGTGGCGCCCGCGCAGCGGTTCTCGCGGGTCTGCTCCCACAGCCGCTGCTTGTACTCGCGGTCGGCGATGGTGCCGCTGCGCTCGCTCGGCAGGTCGACGCCGGTGCGCTCGCCGAGCCCGAAGGCCTGCGCCATCCGCACCATCGGGTCCTCCGGCTGCGCCACCGGGTCGTTGCCGCCGTCGCGCTGCCAGGCCTCGTAGGCGAACTTGTAGAAGATCGTGTCGCAGGACTTCACCAGCGCCTCGCGCAGGTCGACCGTGCCCAGCGCCGCGGAGTCGAAGTTGCGCTGCCCGGTCGGTGCGTAGACCCCGGGGCACGGGTAGCTCCCGTCCAACGGGTAGTCGCCGCTCTGCACCGCCCCCACCGTCGAGACGACCTTGAACGTCGAGGCGGGGGCGTAGGCGCCCTGGATCGCCCGGAACAGCAGCGGCGCGCCGCGCTCCTCGTCGACGAGCTCGGCGTACTCCGCCGGAGCGGCGCCGCCGACGAACACCGACGGGTCGTACGACGGGTAGCTCGCCATCGCGACGACCCGCCCGGTCTCGGCCTCCATCACCACGACGGACCCGGAGTCGGCCTCCAGCCGCGCGCCGGAGCCCCGCGCGCGGAGCGTGCGGGCCCGCTCGATCGCGCGCTGCAGCGCCTGCTCGGCCACCCCCTGGACGTGGGAGTCGATGGACAGCACGAGCGTGTCGCCCGGGACCGGGTCGGTGCTGCGCGACGTGCCGGCGACCGATCCGGTGCGGTCGACGAGCAGCTCGGTCACGCCGTCGCGGCCGCGCAGCGCCGACTCGTACGTCGCCTCGACCCCGGCGCGGCCGACGAGCGAGGTGGCGGCGACACCCTCGTACTCGGGCTGCTCGGTCTCGTCGGGGCTGATCGGGCCGAGGTAGCCGAGCAGGTGCGCGGCGAGGGTGCCCCGCGGGTAGTCGCGGACCGCCTCGAACTCCGCGCGCACACCGGGGAACTCCTCGCGGCGCTCCTCGATGCGCAGCACGCGACGCAGCCCGGCGGCGTCACCGGCGTCGTACTCGGCGACCGGCACCGGCTGGTAGGGCGAGCCGCGCCAGCACGGCGGCGTCGCCTCGCCGCTGCAGGGCGTGATCGACCGCGACAGCTCCTCGGCGGAGCGGCCCAGCACGCCGGCCAGCCGGGCGAGGACCGCCGCGCCGTCGTCGGGCTCGCGCAGCAGGGTGGTCCGGCTGACCGACACGACGAGGGCGTTGCGGTTGCGCACGAGCGGCGCGCCACGGACGTCCAGGACCTCTCCGCGGGGCGCGGCCTCGACCACCGGGCGCACCCGGTTGGCGCTGGCGGCCGAGGCGTAGTCCTCGCCGTCGAGCACCTGCAGCGCGACGAGCCGGCCGAACAGGGTGACCATCAGGGTCGCGACGAGGACCCGGAGGACGAACAGCCGCGGGCGAGAGCGGTCGGTCACGGGCACCCATCCGGCGTTCGGTCGATCGGCCCGCTCACCTGTGCCGGAGCGGGTCACGGCCGACACGGCGGACGAGCGCACCGACCACCGGCACGACGAACGGGGTCAGGAGCACACAGTAGGCCGAGGTGCCGAGGAGCGCGGTCAGCCACGCGGACGCCGTGATGCGCGGATCGCCGAGCAGCAGGCCCTCGACCGCGTAGACCGTGACGGCCCCCGCGGCGGCCAGTCCGACGACGGCGAAGGGCAGCAGCGTGGAGCGCTCGCCGCTGCCGCCGTACGACGGGTCGTCGGCCACGAGCCCGGCGACGTAGCCGACCAGCGCGAGCACGAGGGCGGTGCGCCCGAGCTCGTGGTCCGACGTCAGGTCGGCGAGCAGCCCGGCGCAGAAGCCGGTCACCGTGCCGGACAGCGGGCCCTCGGCCAGGGCGTACGCCACCACGAGCACGAGCAGCAGGTCGGGCGCACCGCCCGGCAGCGGCAGGCGGGTCAGGACGGTGGACTGCACGAGCAGTGCGGCCAGCACGGTCGCGACCGACAGCAGGGCGCGGCGGACCGTCACGAGCCCGGGCGGGGCTCGAGCGGCACGCGGGGCGTGCTGCGCGGCGGCTCGGTGACCACGCCGACCAGGTCGAGGGCGGTGACGTCGACGAACGGCGCCACCTGCGCGGTGCTGACCTGGCGCCCGTCGTCGACGGAGGTGACCCGCCCGACGGGGACGCCGGGGACGAAGGTGTCGGAGCCGGTCGTCAGCAGGGCGTCGCCCTCCTCCAGCCGGCCGCCCTCGACGAGGGCGAGCTCCAGCCCGTCGCCGGTGCCGGTCGCGAGGCCGACGGTGCCCTGCCGGTCCAGGCGCGCGCCGACGGTGAACCCCGGGTCGGTGACCAGCAGCACGGTCGAGGTGAACGCGCCGACCCGCACGGTGCGCCCGACCAGGCCGTCGCCGGACACGACGGTCTGGCCGGGCTCGATCCCGTCGCTGCTGCCGGCGTCGATCGTCACCGTCGAGGCGAACCCGAACGCCGAGCCCCTGGCCGTGACGCGGGCCGGGACCATGGGGTAGCTGCCGTCGTCGCGCAGCTGCAGCAGCTCGTCGAGCTCGCGCACGCGGCGGCGCAGGTCGTCGGTGCGGCGCAGCTCGGCCCGCAGGCGGGCGTTCTCCTGCTCCAGCCGCTCGTCGGCAGCGGACTCGCCGTCGACAGCGCCGGCGACCCGGGTGACCGCCCCGCCGAGCGCCCGCTGGGCGGGCCCGAGCACGGCGTCGACACCGCGGCGCAGGCCCTCGAACGGCGAGCCGTCGCCGCTGCGGGCGTCGAGCGCGGTGAGCGTGAAGGCCGTGAGCAGCAGCAGGACGAGCAGCAGTCGAGGGCCGCGCATCGCCGCCTAGGTGCGCGGCTCGGAGATGAGGACCTGCTGCAGGGCCTCGAACTCCTCCACGCACCGGCCGGCCCCGATCGCCACGGAGTCGAGGGGGTTGTCGGCGATGTGGATCGGCATGGCGGTCTCGTGGCGCAGCCGCTCGTCGAGCCCGCGCAGCAGCGCGCCGCCACCGGTCAGGACGATCCCGCGGTCCATGATGTCGCTCGAGAGCTCGGGCGGGCACTTGTCGAGCGTCGTCTTCACCGAGTCGATGATGGCGTTGACGGGCTCCTCGAGCGCCTTGCGGACCTCCTCGGCGCTCACGACGATCGTCTTCGGCAGCCCGGAGACGAGGTCGCGCCCGCGGATCTCGGCGTGCGGCTCGTCCGGTCGCGGGAACGCCGACCCCACGGCGATCTTGATGTCCTCGGCGGTGCGCTCGCCGAGCATCAGCGAGTACTCCTTCTTGACGTACGTGATGATCGCCTGGTCGAGCTTGTCACCGCCGGTGCGGATCGACTGGCTCGTGACGATGCCGCCGAGGGAGATGACCGCGACCTCGGTCGTGCCGCCGCCGATGTCGACGACCATGTTGCCGGTCGGTTCGTGCACCGGCAGGCCGGCGCCGATCGCCGCGGCCATCGGCTCCTCGATGATGTAGACCTTGCGCGCGCCGGCCTGGTAGCCAGCGTCCTTCACGGCGCGCTGCTCGACGCCGGTGATCCCGCTCGGGACGCACACGACGATGCGGGGCTTGGCGAAGTGGCGGCGCTTGTGCACCTTCTGGATGAAGTAGCGCAGCATGCGCTCGGTCGTCTCGAAGTCGGCGATGACGCCGTCGCGCAGCGGCCGGATCGCGGTGATCCCCGCGGGCGTCCGCCCGATCATGCGCTTGGCCTCCGTGCCGACCGCGAGGATGCCGCCCGTCGTCGTGTTGAGCGCGACGACGGACGGCTCGTTCAGCACGACCCCGCGCCCGCGGACGTAGACGAGCGTGTTGGCGGTCCCGAGGTCGACGGCCATGTCGCGGCCGAGGAAGGCCGTCGAGGCCGGGCGACTGGTCATGCTGCGTGGGGCCTTCCGGATCGGAGGAGGCCGGGTCGTACGGGGCGACCGGAGCTCAGAGCGAGGGGAAGAAGATGCCGATCTCGCGTGCGGCCGACTCCTCGGAGTCGGAGCCGTGCACGAGGTTCTGGCCGATCTCGAGGGCGTAGTCGCCGCGGATGGAGCCGGGCGTCGACTCGACCGGGTTGGTGACGCCCATGAGGCGGCGGGTGCCGGCGACGGCGTTGGGGCCCTCGACGACGAGCGCGACGAGCGGCCCACCGGTGATGAACTCGACCAGCTCGCCGAAGAACGGGCGTTCCCGGTGCTCGCCGTAGTGCTCCTCGGCGGTGGCGCGGTCGAGCGTGCGCAGCTCCATCGCGACGAGCGTCAGGCCCTTGCGCTCCAGCCGGGAGATGACCTCGCCGGCGAGGCCTCGGCGGACGCCGTCGGGCTTGACGAGGACGAGGGTGCGCTGCACGGAGGGTCTCCCTGTGGGGGTCGGGGGCGGTGCCGCCACGCTACCGGGGGTCGCCCGGGGTCGGTGGACGACAGGCGGGGCTGCGTTCGCCGGCGACCGGCCGGGGTCAGCCGCGGTGCAGGAGCGTGCGCGCCTCGGCGACGGTGACGACCGAGCCGGTCACGAGGACCCCGGCGCCGCCGTACTCGGCCTCTGCGTCGGCCAGGCCGACGGCGGTGGACAGCGCGTCGTCGAGCGAGTCGTCGATCGTGACGCGCTCCTCGCCGAAGACGTCCTGCGCCAACGAGGCGAGGTCGTCGACCGGCATCGCGCGCGGCGAGCCGTTCGCGGTCACGACCACGGACGCCACCGCCGGCTCGAGCACCTCGAGCATCGCCCGGACGTCCTTGTCGCCGAGCACGGCGACGACCGCGACCAGGTGGGTGAACGCGAACGCGTCACCGAGCGCGGCGACGGTGGCGGTCATGCCGTGGGCGTTGTGGGCCGCGTCGAGCAGCACCGTCGGGCTCGTGCGCACGACCTCGAGCCGGCCGGGCGAGGCCACGCGGGCGAAGCCCTCGCGCACCAGCTCGGGGTCGAGCATGCCCTTGTCACCGCCGCCGAGGAACGCCTCCACGGCGGCCAGCGCGGCGGCGGCGTTGGCGGCCTGGTGGGCGCCGTGCAGCGGCAGGTAGACGTCGTCGTACCGGCCGCCGAGGCCCTGCAGCGACAGCAGCTGCCCGCCGACGGCGGTCACCCGGTCGACGACCCCGAACTCCAGGCCCTCCCGGGCGACGGTCGCGCCGACCTCGACGCACCGCCGCAGCAGCACCTCCGCAGCCTCCGGCGACTGTTGGGCGAGCACGACCGTCGCGCCCGGCGTGATGATCCCGGCCTTCTCGGTGGCGATCTCGGCCAGCGTGGTGCCCAGCAGCGGCACGTGGTCGAGGCCGACGGGCAGCACGACGGCGGTGCCGGCGTCGACGACGTTGGTGGCGTCCCACAGCCCGCCGAGTCCCACCTCGAGCACGGCGACGTCGACGGGCGCGTCGGCGAAGGCCGCGAACGCCATCGCGGTCAGCACCTCGAAGAACGTCATCCGCGTGGGCATCCGCGAGTCGACGAGCTCGACGAACGGCGCGAGCTCGTCCCACACCTCGGCGAAGCGCTCCTCGCTGATCGGCTGCCCGTCGAGGCTGATCCGCTCGGTGACCGAGTCGAGGTGCGGGCTGGTGTAGCGCCCCGGCCGCAGCCCGAACGCCTGCAGCAGCGCGTCGACCATGCGGGCGGTGCTGCTCTTGCCGTTCGTGCCGGTCAGGTGGATCGCCGGGTAGGCCCGCTGCGGCGACCCGAGCAGGTCGCAGAGCAGCCGGATGCGGTCGAGGTCCGGGACCATCGAGTCCTCGGCGGGGTAGCGGGTGGCCAGTTCGGCCAGCACCCGCTGCAGCGGCGCAGTCCCCGATCCACCGGCGGACGTCACGAGGAGCGCTGCACCTTCGCCGGCGCCTCGCCCAGCTCGACGGCCACGCCGAGCGCGTCGCCGCGCTCGCGGACCACCTGCTCGACGACGCCGGCGTTGCGCAGGTCCTCCTCGACCAGCGCGAACAGCTCCGCGACGGCGTCCGGCGCCGTCACGGTCAGCAGCGTGACCGGGGTGCGCATGGACACCTTGGCCTCGCTCTTGGCGCGGCGGACGGCCTGCAGCACCTCCGCCGCCACCGTCAGGCAGTCCGGGCTGGACCGGTCGTCGCCGCCCGCGTCGCGCAGCGCGGCCGCCTCCGGCCAGGGCTGGGCGTGCACCGAGCCCTCGCGCCACCACGACCAGACCTCCTCGGTGGCGAACGGCAGCACCGGCGCGAACAGCCGCAGCAGCACGTCGAGCGACCGGCGCAGCGCGCGCGAGGCGCTCTCGGCCGCGTCGCCCTCGCCGTACGCCCGGCCCTTCACCAGCTCGATGTAGTCGTCGCAGTAGGACCAGAAGAACGCCTCGGTGCGCTCCAGCGCCCGGGTGTAGTCGTAGGCCTCGAAGGCGGCGGTCGCCTCCTCCACCACGTCGGCCAGGCGGGTGAGCAGCGCCCGGTCGAGGGGCTCGGTGACCGGCCCGTCTGCGGCCGCCGGGCCCACCACGTCGGAGACGCCCAGCGCGAACTTCGAGGCGTTCAGCAGCTTGACCGCGAGGCGGCGGCCCACCTTCATCTGGCCCTCGTCGAAGGCGGTGTCGGTGCCGAGCCGGCCGTTGGCCGCCCAGTAGCGCACCGCGTCGGTGCCGTGCTGCTCCAGCAGCCCCATCGGCGTCACGACGTTGCCGACCGACTTGCTCATCTTCTTGCGGTCGGGGTCGAGGATCCACCCCGACAGGGCGGCGTCGCTCCAGGGCAGGCAGCCGTGCTCGTGGTGGCTGCGGACCACCGTCGCGAACAGCCAGGTGCGGATGATGTCGTGACCCTGCGGGCGCAGGTCGAACGGGAAGACGCGTGCGAACAGGTCGGGGTCGTCCTCCCACCCGCCGGCGATCTGCGGGCTCACCGAGCTGGTCGCCCAGGTGTCCATGACGTCGGGATCGGCGGTGAAGCCGCCGGCGACGTCGCGCTGCGACTCCTCGTAGCCCTCCGGCGCCTGGCTCGTCGGGTCGATCGGCAGGTCGGCCTCGTCGGGCAGCAGCGGTGCGTCGAAGACCGGCTCCCCCGACTCGTCGAGGCGGTACCAGAGCGGGAACGGCACGCCGAAGAAGCGCTGGCGGCTGATCAGCCAGTCGCCGTTGAGGCCGCTCACCCAGTTCTCGTAGCGGCTCTGCATGAAGCCGGGGTGCCAGTCGAGCTCCTCGCCGCGCGCGACGAGGTCGTCCCGCAGGTGGGCGTCGCGACCGCCGTTGCGCAGGTACCACTGCCGGCTCGTCACGATCTCGAGCGGGCGGTCGCCCCGTTCGTAGAACTTCACCGGGTGGGTGATCGGCCTCGGCTCGCCGACGAGGTCGCCCGACTCGGCGAGCAGCTCCACGATGCGCTTCTGCGCCTGCTTGACGGTCTTGCCGGCCAGCTCGGCGTACGCGGCAGCACCAGCGGGCTCGGTCGCCACGCCGTCCGGCGGCGTGGCGACGATCCGGCCGTCGCGGGCCACGATGCTGCGCACCGGCAGGTCGAGCTCGCGCCACCACGTCACGTCGGTCGTGTCGCCGAAGGTGCAGATCATCGCGATGCCGGAGCCCTTGGTCGGGTCGGCCAGCTCGTGCGCGTGCACCGGCACCTCGACATCGAACAGCGGCGTCGTGACGGTCGTGCCGAACAGCGGCGCGTAGCGCTCGTCGTCGGGGTGGGCCACCAGCGCGACGCAGGCGGGGATCAGCTCGGGGCGGGTCGTCTCGATGAAGACCTGCTCGCCGTCGGGACGGGAGAACCCGATGCGGTGGTAGGCGCCCGGCAGCTCGCGGTCGGCCAGCTCGGCCTGCGCGACCGCGGTCTTGTAGTCGACGTCCCACAGGGTCGGTGCCTCGGTGGCGTAGGCCTCGCCGCGGGCGAGGTTGCGCAGGAACGCCCGCTGCGCCGCCCGTCGGGCCCGGTCGCCGATCGTCTCGTAGGTCTGCGTCCAGTCGACGGACAGGCCGAGGCGCGTGAACAGCCCCTCGAACGCCTTCTCGTCCTCGGCCGAGAGCTGGTGGCACAGCTCGATGAAGTTGCGCCGGCTGATGCTGACCTGCGGCGTCCCCTTCTTGAGGCTGCCGGCGTCGGCGGGCGGCTCGTACGACGGGTCGTACGGCCGGCTGGGGTCGCACCGCACGCCGTAGTAGTTCTGCACCCGGCGCTCGGTGGGCAGGCCGTTGTCGTCCCAGCCCATCGGGTAGAAGACCGACTTGCCGCGCATGCGCATGTAGCGGGCGATCAGGTCGGTGTGCGTGTAGCTGAAGACGTGCCCGACGTGCAGGCTGCCCGACACGGTGGGCGGCGGCGTGTCGATCGAGTAGACGTCGGCCCGCTCGCTCGAGCGGTCGAACCGGTAGACCCCCTGCGCCTGCCAGACCTCGTCCCAGCGCGCCTCGATCCCGTCCAGGGTCGGCTTCTCGGGCACGGATCGGGTGGGCTCGCTCACCGGCTCAGTCTAGGGAGGGCGGTCATCCCGGTTGCCGCCGTCGCTCCGCTCCTCCGTAGGCTCGCTCGGCGTGACCGCCGCCGCCCCGATGCAGCCCGCCGTCCGGCAGCTGGAGCTCGACGACGCCTGGGCCTACGGCGCCGGTGTCCTGCACGGCGGCTGGCTGCTCGAGACGGTGACGTCGATCGCCCTGGAGTCCACCGGTCACCCGCACCCGCTCGCCGTCAGCGCGCACTTCGTCGCCGCCCCGGGGCTCGGTCCGGCAGTCGTCGAGGTCGAGCCGCTGCGCGAGGGCCGGACGGTCGGCTCGCTGCGGGCGCGCCTGGCCCAGGACGGGCGGCCGAAGGTCGAGGTGCTCGTGAGCGCCGGCACGCTGCCGCCGGCGGGCAGCGCGCCGTTCCTGGTCGACGCCGCTCCCCCGTCGCTGCCGGCGCCGGAGGCCTGCCTGCGTCACGAGATGCCCGCGGACCTGCCCCGCAACGGCATCCTGGAGCACCTGGAGATCCGGCTCGACCCCGCGACGGCGGGGTGGACAGCCGGGGCGTTCGGCGGCAGCGCCGAGGTCGCGGGCTGGATCCGCCCCACGGACGGCCGTCCCCTGGACCCGCTGCTCCTGCTCACCGTGTCGGACGCGCTCCCGCCCGTGACCTTCGACCTCGGGATCGCGGGGTGGGTGCCGACGATCGAGCTGACCGTCCTGCTGCGCTGCGTGCCCGTCGACGGCTGGCTGCGCGTCGTCCAGCGGGCGAGGTCGGTGCACGGCGGCTGGCTCGACGAGGAGTGCGAGGTCTGGGACAGCGCCGGGCAGCTCGTCGCCCAGGCGCGCCAGCTCGCGGGCTACAAGCAGCCGTGAGCGGCGGCGAGGTCGCCATCGACGAGAGCTGGTCGGTCGGCGGCAAGCCGCACGGCGGCTACCTGCTGCGCAGCGCGGTCGAGCTGGCCCTCGACGAGGCGCACCCCCACCCGCTCGCGGTCAGCGCGCACTACGTCTCCTCCCCCGACCACGGCGTCGCCGCGGTCGAGGTCGAGCGGCTGCGGACCGGCCGGCGGGTGGCGTCGTCGCGGGTGCGGATCGGCCAGGGCGACGCCGTACGGGCAGAGGTGCTCGTGTCGGCCGGGACGCTGTCGGCGGCCGACCCGTACTGGACGTCGGGCCTCGCCCCGGTCGAGCTGCCGCCGGTCGAGGACTGCCCGCGCACGCCCTCGGTCGGGCCGACGGGCATGCGCGTCGGCTACTTCGACCACGTCGACCTGCGGATGGACCCGGCGTCGGCGCAGTGGGCGGTCGGCCGGCCGCAGGGCAGAGCGGAGGTGCGCGGCTGGATGCGGCGCGCCGACGGCGCCGACGCCTCGCCGCTGGACGTGCTGGTGTTCGCCGACGCGATGCCGCCGGTGACGTTCGACCTCGGGCTGCTCGGCTGGGTGCCGACGCTCGAGCTGACCGTCCACGTGCGCGGGCTGGCCGCCCCCGGCTGGCTGCGGGTGGTGCAGCGGGCGACGGTCCTGCGCGACGGCTGGCTCGACGAGGAGTGCCTCATCTGGGACAGCGCCGGCCACCTGGTCGCCCAGGCCCGACAGCTGGCCGGCTACCGCCTGCCGGAGGCGTAGGCCGACTACCCCGCTCGAACCGTTCGACGACGGCCGTCCGGCGGACGGTTCCGGCGGGGTGGTCGAGTCCAGCGGCCGGCGACCGGTCCCGCGAGGGACCGAGCGGTCGGAGCTGTGGGAGGGGACTACGCCGACTTCTCGCGGCGCTCGCGACGGGGCGGGGCGGTGGCGTCGCGCGGGACGAGGGTCGGCGCGACGTGCTCGAGGACGACCTCGCGGGTGACGACGCACTTGGAGACGTCGCCGCGGGACGGCAGGTCGTACATCGCCGACTGGAGGACCTCCTCCATGATCGCGCGCAGTCCACGGGCTCCGGTCCCCCGCTTGATGGCCTGCTCGGCGATCGACTCGAGCGCGTCCTCGGTGAACTCGAGGTCGACCTGGTCGAGCTCGAACAGTCGGCGGTACTGCCGCACCAGGGCGTTCTTCGGCTCGGTGAGGATCGCGATGAGCGCTTGCTTGTCGAGGTTGTGCACGCTGGTCAGCACCGGCAGGCGCCCGATGAACTCGGGGATCATGCCGTACTTCAGCAGGTCCTCGGGCATGGCGTCGGCGAAGACGTGGCCGGCGTCGACCTCGTGCTTGGAGTGCGTGATCGACGTGAAGCCGATCGCCTTCTTGTTGGTGCGCTGCTCGATGACCTTGTCGAGCCCGGCAAAGGCGCCGCCGACGATGAACAGGACGTTCGTCGTGTCGATCTGGATGAACTCCTGGTGCGGGTGCTTGCGCCCGCCCTGCGGCGGCACCGACGCCGTCGTGCCCTCGAGGATCTTCAGCAGCGCCTGCTGCACGCCCTCGCCGGAGACGTCGCGGGTGATCGAGGGGTTCTCGCTCTTGCGAGCGATCTTGTCGACCTCGTCGATGTAGATGATGCCCGTCTCGGCCTTCTTGACGTCGTAGTCAGCGGCCTGGATGAGCTTGAGCAGGATGTTCTCGACGTCCTCGCCGACGTAGCCGGCCTCCGTCAGCGCGGTCGCGTCGGCGATCGCGAACGGGACGTTGAGCATCTTGGCGAGCGTCTGCGCCAGCAGCGTCTTGCCGCAGCCGGTCGGCCCGAGCAGCAGGATGTTGCTCTTCTGCAGCTCGACGGGGTCCTTCTCGTTGCCCCCGGCCTGGACGCGCTTGTAGTGGTTGTAGACGGCCACGGCCAGCGTCCGCTTGGCGGTCTCCTGGCCGATGACGTAGCCGTCGAGGAAGTCGTAGATCTCGCGCGGCTTGGGGAGCTCGTCCCACTTGAGCTCGGAGCTCTCGGAGAGCTCCTCCTCGATGATCTCGTTGCACAGGTCGATGCACTCGTCGCAGATGTAGACCCCTGGGCCTGCGATGAGCTTCTTGACCTGCTTCTGCGACTTGCCGCAGAACGAGCACTTCAGCAGGTCGCCGCCGTCTCCGATGCGTGCCACCCGTGGTCCTCGTCCCTGTCGGCCCGGCGTCGAGCCGGGTGTCTGGTGCCTCGACCGTACAGGCTGTGACGCCTCGGAGGCGGTGCTTCGGGGGCCCAGCACGGCGGGTCGCCCGAGAGGTGCGCCGCGGGGGCCGGTCGACCGACCGGTCCCCGCGGGAGGTGCGGACCTAGCGGCCGGCCTGCCCGCCGGTCGCGGCGATGCCGGTCGTCTTGCGGGTCGAGACGACCTCGTCGATGAGGCCGTACTCGACGGCCTCCCGCGCGGTGAGGATCTTGTCGCGCTCGATGTCCTTGCGGATGTCCTCGGGCGCCTTGCCGCTGTGGTTGGCCAGCATCTGCTCGAGCAGGTCGCGCATGCGCAGGATCTCGCGCGCCTGGATCTCGATGTCGCTGGACTGGCCCTCGCCACCGCCGGACGGCTGGTGGATGAGCACCCGGGCGTGCTCCAGCGCCAGGCGCTTGCCCTTCGTGCCGGCCGCCAGCAGGACGGCGGCGGCCGACGCCGCCTGACCCATGCAGATGGTCTGGATCTCGGGCTTGACGAACTGCATCGTGTCGTAGATCGCGGTCAGCGCCGTGAAGGAGCCGCCGGGCGAGTTGATGTAGATCGAGATGTCGCGGTCGGGGTCCTCGGACTCGAGGTGGAGCAGCTGCGCCATGACGACGTTGGCCACCCCGTCGTCGATCGGCGTGCCCAGGAAGATGATGCGCTCCTTGAGCAGCCGGCTGTAGATGTCGAACGAGCGCTCGCCCCGCGAGGTCTGCTCGATGACGATCGGGATCGTGTAGTTGGTCGGGTCGCTGAACGAGGGTCCGTAGCTCATGACGCGGGTCCTCCTAGGCCCGGGTGCCCGCGCCGGACGGGACGTCCTTGGCGCCGGCGATGACGTGGTCGATGAAGCCGTAGTCGCGGGCCTCGTCCGCCGAGAACCATCGGTCGCGGTCGGAGTCCTTCTCGATCTGCTCCTGCGCCTGGCCGGTGTGGAACGCGATGCGCTCGGCCATCTGGTTCTTCACGTAGAGCATCTGCTCGGCCTGGATGGCGATGTCGGCCGCGGTGCCGCCGATGCCACCGGACGGCTGGTGCATCATGATCCGCGCGTGCGGCGTGGCGTAGCGCTTGCCCTTGGTGCCGGCGCACAGCAGGAACTGCCCCATGGAGGCGGCGAGGCCGAGGCCCACGGTCGCGACGTCGTTGGCCACGAACTGCATCGTGTCGTAGATCGCCATGCCGGCCGAGATGGAGCCGCCGGGGCTGTTGATGTAGAGGAAGATGTCGCGCTCGGGGTCCTCGGCGGCGAGCAGCAGCAGCTGCGCGCAGATCGCGTTGGCCATCTCGTCCATGACGGGCGAGCCCAGGAAGATGATGCGCTCGCGCAGCAGGCGGTTGAAGACCTGGGCGTCCAGGCCCATGTCTCCGCCGCCGGGTGCGCGCAGCGCAGGGGCCGGGGTCGCGACGCCGAGGGTCGGGACGACGAGGCCGGGAGGGTCGATCTTGGTCATGGGGGTCCTGCCTCACAGTGTCGGTCCAGCAGCGGGCTGTCGGGCGCGTGTCTGGCGTTGCCTGACAGCGACACTAACGCCGGGCACCGACAGGCAGTCCCGTGCGCAGGCCCGTTCCGCCGAGGGCGTACGGCCCGGTCCGCGACGGCCGTGCTGCGGGCGGTCAGCCCTCGTCGAGGTAGTGGACGGTCCCGTCGGCGTGGGTGTGGAAGGGCCGGCCCTCGTCGTCGAACTCGGTGTCCTCGGGGGCCGACGGCACGAGGTCGTCGCGCAGGTCCTCGAGGTCGACGGCCGCACCGGAGGCGTCCGTGATGGTGGCGGCCTCCATGACGGAGGCGAGCGCCTTGCCGCGGCGCACCTCGGCGACCAGGCCCTGCAGCTGACCGGACTGCACGACCGACTGGGCGTACTGGTCGGGCGAGACGCCGGCCCGCTGCGCCCGGCGCACGACCTGGTCGGTCAGCTCGGCGTCGTTGACGCCCATCTCCTCGGCGTCGGCGATGGCGTCGAGCACGAGCTGGGCCTTGACCGCGTCGCGGGCGCCGGTGGAGAGCTCCTGCTCGAACGCCTCCTCGCCCTTGCCCTCGGCCTCGAGGTACTGGTCGAGCGTCATGCCCGACTGCTGCAGCTGCGTGGTGGTGCTCTGCCGGCGCCACTCGAGCTCGGCCTCGACGACCGACTCGGGCAGCGGCACCTCCACCGTCGCGAGCAGCGCCTCGAGGACCTTGTCGCGGGCCTGCACGCCCTGCTCCAGCTTCTTCATCCGCTGCAGGCGGTCGCGGACGTCGGCCTGCAGCTCCTCGAACGAGCCGAACCCCGTCGTCTCGGCCCACGCGTCGTCGGCGCCGGGCAGCTCGCGCTCGTTGACGGCCTGCACCGTGACGGCGACCTCGGCGGACTGGCCGGCGAACTCCCCGGCGACGAGCGTCGTGGTGAAGGTCGTGGCGTCGCCGGCGCTCCGGCCGGTGACCGCCTCGTCCATGCCCTCGAGCAGGTCGCCGGAGCCGACCTCGTACGACAGGCCGGTCGCGGTGCCACCCGGCACCTCGGCGCCGTCGACGGTGGCGGCCAGGTCGAGCGTGACGTAGTCGCCCTCGCCCGCTGCGCGCTCGACCGGGTTGAGCTTGGCGAAGCGCTCGCGCAGCTCGTCGACCTGCTTGGTGATGTCCTCGTCGCTGACGACCGCGTCCTCGACGGTGATCGAGAGCGAGTCGAAGGCCGGGAGCTCGAACTCCGGGCGGACGTCGACCTCGGCCGTGAACGTGAGCGACTGGCCGTCGTCGAGGTTGGTGACGTCGACCTCGGGGCGGCCGACCGGCGCGACGCCCGACTCGGTGACGGCCTCGGTGTAGAGCCGCGGCAGAGCCTCCTGCACGGCCTCCTCGAGCACGACGCCGCGGCCGACGCGCTGGTCGAGGATGCGCGGCGGCACCTTGCCCGGGCGGAAGCCCTGCACCCGCACCTGCGCGCCGATCTTCTTGTAGGCGCTGTCGAGCTCCTTCTTGAAGTCCTCGAAGGGGACGTCGACCGTGAGGCGGACCCTCGTGGGACTCAGGGTCTCGACGGCGCTCTGCACAGGGGTGTCCTCGTCTTCTTCCGACTCGATCAGGGGCTGGGCACGACGGAGTGCGCGTCGCTGGGAGCGGCTGTCGGGGCGGGGAGACTCGAACTCCCGATCTCCTGCTCCCAAAGCAGGCGCGCTAGCCACTACGCTACGCCCCGCGTGACTGGGGATCACTGTAGGCCCTGATCGGCCACCCCTGGACCGGTGCGACGGCGCCGATGCGGTGGTCGGCATCGTCGACGTGGGCTCCGTCGAGTGTGGCGCTCTGGCCTGCCGCTGTGCGTCCCGCGAGCCGGCTCGGCTAGGACTTGCCGCCCTTGGCGGGCTTGTCCTTAGCGGGCTTGTCCTTGGCGGCCACGTCCGCCTTGGCCGTCTTCTCGGCTGCCTTGTCCGCCTTCTCGGCAGCCTGCTCGGCTGCCTTGTCCGCCTTCTGCGCTGCCTGCTCGGCTGCCTTGTCCGCCTTCTGCGCCGCCTGCTCGGCCTTCTTCGCCGCCTGCTCGGCAGCCTTGTCCGCCTTCTGGGCCGTTGCCTGCTGCGCGGCCGTGTTCGCCTTCTGGACCGCCGCCTGCTCGGCGGCCTTGTCGGCCTTCTGCGCCGCTTGCTCGGCGGCCTTGTCGGCCTTCTTCGCCGCCTGCTCAGCCGCCTTGTCGGCCTTCTGCGCCGTCTTGGCGGTCGTCGTGGGCTTCTCCACCGTTGCGGGCTTGCCGGCCGGCGTGCCCGCCGGCTTCCCGACCGCCTTGTCGGGCACGTTCTGCGCGACCTCATCTGCACGCGGCGACCGATCGGAGGTCCGGGAGTCGCTCGACTGCGCAGGCGGCACGGCCACGGGGCGGCCCGGCGCCGCCGCGCCACCGCTGCTCGAGGCCGGCGGGAGGACGGCCGGGAGCGACGCCGAGCCGCCTCCGGTCGCGGTTCCGGGCACCGTCGGACGGCCGCCGATCACCGGCGCGTCCTCGGTCGGGAGCGCGCCGGTGGGCGGCGCGACGGTGGTCACAGGCACGCCGTCGACCACGGTGGGCTGCCCGGTGCCCACGAGGTCCGGCGCGCCGCCGGTGATGACGCCCGCCTGGCCACCCTCGGCGCCGCTGCCGACCGGCACGGGCGAGACATCTGCAGAGCCGCTGGCCGGCTCGTCGGCGCCTGCGTCGGTGTGAGCCTCGGCGTGCGCCTCGTCGCCGGGCACGATGGCTGCCACGACGTCCCGGAAGGCATCGCCGACCGCATCGGCCACAGTGGTCACACCGAGCACGTCGGGCAGGTCGACGCCCACGACCGGCACCGCTCGCAGGTCCGGTCCGCTGCCGAGCCCGAGCAGGGCGAGCAGGAGCAGTCCCGCGACGCCGCCGGAGGCGCCCCTGGCCGCCGGCCGCAGGCCACGGCTCAGCTCCACGTCGGTCCCCGGAGCGACAGACGTGCCGGCGAGCAGCTTGCGCAGCGCCTTGCGGGCACGGAACAGCAGGTGCTTGACGCTGTCCTCGGCGACGTCCAGCTCCTCGGCGATGACCGGGAGCGGCTTCTCCTCGATCTCGCGCTTGACGAGTGCGGCGCGGTGCAGCGCCGGCAGCTGCGCCAGCGCCGCGCGCACGAGCGCCGCGTCCTCCGCGCGCACCACGGGATCACCGCTGTCGTCCTCGGCCAGTTCGTCGACCGTGGGTCCCTCGAGGGCCACGAGCCGCGGGCGGCGGGCGTCCGCGCGGTAGCGGTCGATGCACAGGTTCGTGATCGTGCGACGGCAGTACGCCAGAGCCTGCAGCTCGGTCTCGAGCTCCGGCAGGACGAGGAACAGGCGCAGGAACGCCTCCTGCACCACCTCGTCCGCGTCCCGCGGGTCACGCAGGTAGCGGCGGGCGTGCGACGTGAACGACGAGCGGTGGCGGATGTAGAGGCCGGCGAAGGCGTGCGGGTCCGAGGCTGCGACCCGTCCCGGCGCAGGGGCGACCGCAGTTCCCGCACCTCCGTCGTCCTGCACGATCCTCCCAGTGCCCCCTGCAGCCTGAACTACTCAGCGTGAGGTGGCAAGCACCTGTCGGCGCTCGATCGCCCGGGAGCACGTCCTGGCAGCGGATACGCTGTCCCGGCACGCT
>Ga0210040_10002769_pt1 | contig 24348 bp, 17 predicted proteins | sample CryGeyCG12114_NA_FD_185462 | JGI IMG/M metagenome (GOLD analysis project Ga0210040, IMG submission 185462) | Groundwater microbial communities from aquifer - Crystal Geyser CG19_WC_8/21/14_NA (SPAdes) (version 2) | ecosystem: Environmental > Aquatic > Deep subsurface > Groundwater | place: USA... | reverse complement strand
GGCTTGTTTCATTCCAGTGCTTTTTCTATGCTTTTTTGTAAGAAATCCATGCTTGGTATAAAATAGATGGATTTTTTTATCCATATTTTATTTTACCAAAGCTGTATTTTGTGAACAGTGCGTGAAGTGAAGAGTCTTATTACACTTAACAAGCGGACGCATAGACACTGACTAGACTACTGCGACTGTTTAGGTAGCAATTTATATTTTTCGCCAAAAAATTGTCTGCCGTATTAGCAATTGTATGGAAATAAACGCAAAAACAACATCCAGGGGCTTATCATTGTTCCAATCAGGCACATTACACATTTATGAATGCATGGTTAATCGATACTTTGGGTGAACCGAATGTGGGATTCCCAAACAAAAATAGCAATAAATTTTTCCTATACTTGTAAACCAAAAGGGACTTAAAATTTGCTTTTTGCTTCGCTTTTCCGCTTCTAATTTCGTATCAGGCTAAATTGTGCTAACTATCCATTCTACATACATGCATTTAAATAATGAAAGGCCACCAATTTTTGCCCAAATCCCGATGCATGATTTCTCTTTCCTAAACCCCTATAAACCGAAATATTTTAGACTACAAGAACCTAAAAAAAACGGTTGTTTCATTGAACATGCATGCTAAGAACACAATTCACTAACTAAAAAATGTTCCAAGAGCCGCCAATGAATTCATTCATTATTCATCATCAGCGTTACACTAGGGTGCGAATTAATTAATTACTGTCTAATCGTTCCCAAAGACGCCACAGACTGTCTCATTATTATGAATGGGGACACAGGACGCATGCATAATTGCATATACGCTCGCTGGGCAATTTACTACCCGTTTATCTACCCGCTGCATTATTATTATCTGGTGCGTTGATGAAGGTAAGCAAGAGCTCAAATAATACATGATCATTATTCAATGATAATCAGAACCGCACGAGACATGAGGATTTTTTCCCTTCTTTATTCCTGTCATGAAAGGCCTCATTAAGTTTGAGACATTTTGATCTCACAAAATTGTCTCCCATTGTTTTACACTAGATTGATAATATCTCATTAGTTAGTTGGTATAGAACAACCAAACAGGATAGACTTTTAGAGGGAGCCAAAGCTAGACAGCACATCTTGTTTCTATAGCTAACTAGCTACGTACTACGTCTTTTGTTTCGTCTGTAGACGTCACCTCCTTAATTTAACATGATTGATTGAAATCTTAATCATGACTGGATGAACTCACCATTATAATGAGTGTGATTGGCTCGTCAACTACGATTAGTTAGTCCGCTGAATGATGATAATAGGCTGCTGTGGGTGCAATGATCATTTACATCTCCGTGTGTTGTTGTAGCTATTGATGTTAATGCGCAGAAAACTGATTATGTCTACAAATTGTCTTGTATGGTTGGCAGCTAAAAGCCATAGTTTGCTTTCCTTCTTTGTAGTCTCAGCTTGTCACCCGAGTATAGCATGCCCGCAGACATTGTATACTTTTCATTCATCTTTAGGTGTTAATTTGCACTATAGGATTGTTATGATTTGGGAGTAGGTAGGTTCTGTAGGTAGTATTACGTAGATGAAAGAAAAGACGAAGATATTGAAAGCTAATGCCATGGTCATGTAAACACATTTTGATGGTAATGGTGATGAAAACAAAACGTCTGAAATTATAGGACGCAGTTAGTGACATATAGTCAGTTAGTTAAAGCTGTTTGAAATGTATTGAAATCAAATGAATTATCATATAGCATGTATACCTTGTCCGCAAAAAGAAGGTAAATTTTATCCTATCCTACTACACAAATTTATCACACACAGGACAGGAAAAATTTACCTCCTTTTTCCGGATGGTCTATACCACCTAAGCAAGGGCCCCCAGGATATGAGTAAAAATACGAGTTACTTATGCCATATACCTTTTACTGTGATATGAGAGATCTTAAGTTTTTAAAGGCGTCCTGTTTTAGTTAGTAGTTAGTTATAGTTAATGGAGTGTAGTAAGATGATACAGCAAGCGTAAATTTGAGAAAGTGTGACTGAATTCGTATTGCTTTGTTATTACAGAACTCAATCCGTCACAATCTCTCACTACACAACCGGTTCATTCGTGTACAAAATGAAGGGACCGGGAAGTCTTCATGGTGGATGTTGAATCCTGATGCTAAACCAGGGAAAGCAGCTCGAAGACGAGCAACCAGTATGGAAACAAGTAAATTTGAAAAGAAACGAGGCAGGATACGGAAAAAGTTGGAAGCTATAAAAAATGGGACTGTTCTTGACACGCCTAGTCCATGCTCATCGTTGAGTGAAGGACTTGACATGTTCCCTGAGTCTCCGCAGGTAAAAATACTGCAAATTCTTTTGCATTTTTGTATGTTAGAAAACTATTTACGCTGTTTAAAAATATTTACTCAATTAACGAGAGGCTGGAAAACATTTCTTCATTTAAATTGAAGAGAAATAGATAGAATTAGCCTGGGAAAAAGCAATGGTTTCCAAAACAAAGCCAATTCTTGCCAGACTAATGATATTGACAGTTGTGACTGACAGTTACACAAGGAGCAGTAAATGGAGACACAAGAGAAGGCACGTGTGTCTAATGTATTCAGTTTTGGTTTCGTGTTGCTTATACAGCTTCAGCACAATTTCCAACTTTCTCCTGACTTTCGACCAAGAGCCAGTTCTAATGCAAGCTCATGCGGAGGAAGACTGAGCCCCATTCTGGGAGTGAATGAGACTGGAGTGGATCTCCATGACAATCAAGTGCCACCCATGTCCCCTTGGAGTCTTGACTATGCGTACAATCCACCCCAGTATGGATCACCCAATGTAGGGTCCCTGGATCGTGTAGGTGCTGAACAGTTAGCGGGCAGTTTGGCTAATACCATGAAACTGAGTAATGAGGCTTGTTTCATGCCACCTCCTAATGTAACCGAGTACGGAAGTGCAGCTAACAGTTTTGGTATTCAGGTACATTACAGCAATTTAATCTAATTAAAATGTTTCAACAATAGGAATAAGTAGCTTTAGGTCAATGTAATGAACACGTTTTGTTTTTACGTTTTGTTTTAGACATATTCGCCAGCTCAACATCAACAACATAGTCCTTCTAATGTGAGCTCAAACCCAATTGGCACTCCCAATGGATCAGGATTTCGTCAGGTACGCTTAGTTAGTACTTTTGCATTAATTACCGTAAATCTGGTATTAAACGCCTGGTGTTATGTTATTTTGGGGACCTCCTACCCTGGAGGGGTGAAGTTATGATTTAGAATGAAGTTTCAATACCGGATTTGCAGTATTTATTTTTGATATGATTTTTGCTTACGAGCATACGTTTTAAAAAACATTTTAGGACCCATCCCATGAGTACCAACATTATGATTTGGTGCCAGCTAACCCACACCTCAGGGGAACAATGTTGTCTGGAAGTCTCAACTCAAATCAACAGCCCTCCGAATTAGATTTCAACTTAGAGCCGTTAGGACAGTTTGACTGTGACGTAGAAGAAGTTTTGAGGAACGAGCTCAATCTGGGAGGTGAAATGGATTTCACTTTTGGAGGTTCAAACACTATCCATCAGTCCGCGTTAGAAAATGGAGGAGGTATGTTTTTTCTCACTGATTTTACTGTACATTGAGGGGTTTCTGATGCAAATTTCAAGCTAAAGATTAAAAATCAATGGAATTGCAATCGATGATGCGTTAAATTTGATCTATAAGCGTTGCTTGACTGTATCTAGAGTGAAATTGAATGCATTTTTTAACAACTGCAGGAGTAGTCAACTCATATGGTCCACAGGTCTCAACAACACCACCCACAAACGGTGGTTTCCATCATCATCAGTCGACAACGCCACCTTCTTTTAATCCATCGATGGTTCCAACGGCTGTGCAACACCATCAACAACAAGCTGTGGTAGGCAGCGGTCGGCAATGGGTTCATTAAGTTTAGCATAAAAATAAAAATCGATATATTATTATCATCTCTTCTTATTAAGATTGTTACTTGTGGTTCAGAGAAGTTTATACATGCTACTAATTAACTAGATCATAATATATTATTATTATGCATGGCATTAGTTTGTATTTGTAACGATAATATAAAGGAAATGTTTTGTTTATGTGAGCTTTCGTGATTTGTGCATCGTCGTCCATGCATATGGCTGTTGAAATCGTTGTTACAGATTTTTTGTGGTTTTTGTTATGATGTTTTGGCTATTCTTCCAATGGTTAATGATGTAAAGGAAATGTTCTCACCATATTTGAAAATCAGGGGCTGGTAGAACTCAAATGTAATTTTTTTATTTGAAGATGATTAAAAGTAGAAAGGACACATTTCTCTGATGGTGTAAGCAGTTTGGGGGAAATTATCTCTATCAAGATTGCGAAAATCTTATGAAAATCGCGCTATAAATTGTTTAGTGGTCTCATTTTGGAAAAAAATATTTTCTAAGCTGAGTAGCATGTGTAGAGTTTTAGAAAAATGAGTCTATAGGGTCGGAATAGCGTGCGACTAATTATTTGTTGTTTATCTATTGAATCACACAGTGTTGTTTTATTACTGTTACTGTTATTGTTGTGCTCGTTTTGTCTTGATTGTTATAGTCAACGAAGTTATGATATGTATATATTATATGCATTTAGGTGCAAGTTGAACAGATTTTGTGTGTAGTACTCAAACGAACTATAATGTACTGTAATATGGTTCAAATCGTATTTATAGAAAGCTGAAAATATCTCTGCTTATATTGATACAAGCTGTGTCCATGTTTAAAAATTTAGAGATGACTTGAATTTATGTTTTCCTTAGAAACAAAAAAAGTTCCAAAAAAATCAGAGCTTATTTTCATGGTTTCTCATCGTCAATTGTACACTACCGTAATTTTATAGTCTGAAAGAAAAATGTTCAACTCAATGTATGTATTTTTAACTATTTTTTGTCTTCACTAATGCATAAAAAGGATGCTAATGCGTGAAAGTACCTTATAATATAAGGGTGTGATTTTTTGTAAAAAATCAACTTAATCTCATTACCATCTTCACCCCATACACATAGTGATCTTGCACATAATGAAACTTTAAATATATTAGATGAGAACGAGTGTAGCGGTTGTATATTCTTGAATCAGTACCTTTTCTGTTCTTAATGTGGTGTGTAAAAATCATGTACATCGTTTTTTTTGGTATGTAAAATATCGAGTTTTACTATATTATTACGTTATCAAGAAATCTTCTGAATACTGTTTATTATTATGGAACTGTAATGATGATATAATGAATGGTTGTATAGAGAAAGTTAGCAGAAATGATGTGATGCATATAAATGTGAGTGCTTGTCAAATGATAGAGGTTATTGTACAAAATACTATATGTAACGAAATATTAAAACAACAATTGAAATTTGTGTCTTCGGTTTGTTCATTCATAAAATCACTTTTTCACATACACTCGTTCGGGAAAAATATAATGCTACGTAATTTTCTTATGACATGCCAAATCTATACTTTTATCGATACAGTCACGATGCGGTCACATTAAATTAAATGATTGTTCAGTTGCTACGTTTTACAGCCGGTGAGCGTATAATTTTAGATATCAGACACTGGGCTATTTCAAATCGATATTATGAAAGTTCACTTGGTTTTCCAAGAGTTTTGTTGTACGTATTTTCTGAATTCTAAAGTATTGGCATTCACGAAAATGTCAAAAAATGATTGGGGCACAAACCTTGAGCTGAAATTCAAAAACGATTATGTCAGTTGCGGACTACAAATTCATTAAATTTCAAACATAGTGTCCAATAATTACACGACATTTTCAGGTACATTAGATTGGATGAATGGTCTAGTCTCGCACTGGGTCATATTAGAGCTTTTCCATATACTAGAAATTCATTTTCTACGCAATAACGCAAGAGTTTTAAAAAATCAGTCAAACTAATCAACTAATTAAATGCTCCAAATAATTAGCGCTAATTTTCAAGCATTCATTCCGTACCAGTACCTAAAACCCCCGGTGAACCGGGTGAACCAAAAAAGCTCAACTTTCAACATGGTTGACGCAATGTTGACCAAAAATTAGCATAAAATACCCAGTTTTGACAACATTTACCAGATCCCACCATCTGTAAATATTTTCGTCAAGTATCCATGACAAGAACCCTTTTATGACGCTAGATGCCTCACACATCGCATTGTAAAACGAAACAGCTGATAATCAAAATAACAAGTCAACTCTTCCTTCACATTCCCAACAAAACACAAGGCAGAACCACAACAAGAGAAAAGGTGTCGAAAAGGAAAAGTCAATTTAAAACTTTGGTTTCAATTTTAGAAGGTGAGTGACTTCATTTTAAACTTTTGTAGTTATCGATTGATGTTATTAGTTGTTATAAATTATCAAGCAACTTTACTAAATAACTATAGCTTAGCTATAGCTTCTTCATGTTCCCAGAAATCTAAAATTTCAGTCCCCCTCCCCTATCTCGCTCGTCGCAACTAACTTTTTAGCTCGACTACGAGGCCAACGTGAAATGTGGTCACCGTGTCTGCTGTCCCGTTACGATTGCGGTCGAACGGATGAACTGATCAACACGAAATTTTGCACACGTTCGTCTCGTCTCGTTCGTCGACACGAGCGCACCGTGTCCATGGATATTAAAATTTTTTAAAGCAATGAACTATCGTACCATATTGAAATTAGCTCTGTAGACTACCCTTATGAGTACAATCATAGTCATGGGATTTTTGAATGTATGCAAGTTTTGCACATTTTCTTGTATATGGAATAGTCATTAATTAAGGTTCATTCAATCTAGTGAATCAATCGTTGCGATCTTCAAACAAGTCTTCACTCACAACTCAACAATGGAAAAATTACTCTTTTTTTACGCCCAAAAAACAAAATTCCTAGTTAAATTCAGTTGTTAAATTCCCAAATTTTCACGTTTAATTGATTGTATGTACATGTATACCCTAAGCTAGAATAGAATCATTTACCAAATTACTCTTTTAGAAGTTTATAATCTGTATATCTTCTAAGAGAGTAATAGAGATGAATTTTTCTTGGAATTTCGTCTCAATCTCGCGTTCTGCCAAGTTGTGCATGGAGTTTAATTAGTAGTCACAGTGTTGTCACTAACAAACAGCTAAGTAAGCTTCCTGCTTCCATATGTACCCTCGTAGACTAAACCTAGTCTCCTCCATTCCTAGAAATTCTCTTGGCATTTTGCATCGTTTTAGCCAGCGCTGTAGATTTGCGTAGTCATGTACTTTCTAGCCTTGTACGAGTTGTAAACCAAATCCTAGATCTGACATCTCCAACCTCGAATCTAGTACATCTTTAATAACATAAAGGTGGCAGCAAGTAAGTCTTATTAGCTGGCTAGGACTCTCAGTCAGTTGGTGTAGTGGTAGCTAGGTAGCTACCCGTTCTTTATATCGGTTAATAACTTACTAACTAACTATAAGTAAGTTAGTTGATTACTACTACTACTACTGCTAAACATACTGCGTACAATAGACCAAAACTTTGGGAGTAGAGAAAGTGAGAGAAAGTTGGCTAGTTGGCCGTCTGAGCGAACACATGTACACCAATAGTGAATGCGTTCTTTGGTGCACTAGTATTAGTAGCAGTTTTGTTAGCCAGTAAGCAAGCTAGTGCAATTGGACACACGTAGGCTAGGAAGGGGTTGTAAACCAACCATGACTCTGTGCATCCATATAATAAATATAAGTATATTTCTATTATATAGACGTACCATTGAAAAGAAAGTTGTATTTACTACTTTCTATACTATAGCAGTTGCTAGTGAGTAAGTAAGAGAAAGTGGCTGTAGACTTGGAATCCGAATCGGAACATACCGTAGCATATGTTAAGCATAGAAGTAGTGTGGTAGAGTCACGGCTCCGACTCAACTCAAGAGGGAGGATATTCAGAGGCTTTTTGGAAAAACGATCGATAGGGAAGTTCCCACTCCTTATTCTTGCATTCGCCCTTTTCCTTGGTCGTTCCTTTTGGTCGTAGTGCGAGGATTGTATGTGTAGTGTGTGTACTCGCCCTAGCTGCATGATAATAATGTGCTCCTATTCTTTTCCTAGGGAATCCCATAGTGGAACACACATGAGACGGGAAAATCTGGGTCTTTCGTCAATCTGTATGGTCTGTTCCCTGTGAAAATATCCTTCATCATCTACTAAGAACTTGAAAAATAGGAGCTCTGGAGGCAGAGCGATTTTTTGTGAATCCAGTGTTAGTATCAGTGAACACAGTAAAACTGTGGGATTTGCTATTACATTCCAAGTGAAATAGCTATTTAGTTTGCTTCGAATTTCCGCAGTTGTTGATGGACTAGCGTCTCGTCATTGAACTTTTTTTGTGATCACTATATTCCTAACTAGTGTAGGGATAGTAATAATAATGTTATCGGGTATCAGCTCTCAAATTGGGGGGCTTATTGGAAGCGTCAAGAAGTCAGCCACAGGGCAACCTGAAGATGCGACTGCTGCGACTACTGATTCTACTGCTACACCCCCAGTTGACAAGGATCCTGTGAATTCTTCGGCCTCTGTTACTAGTCCTGTTGAAGGAGAAGGCAATAACAGCGCGGTTTCTTCAGCTTCAAGGTAAAAAAATTGCATCCTATTGCTGCGTTAACTTTTTCAATTTCCATTTTACAGCAGCGGTATTATGGGGCTGGAAGACAACATCTCAAACTGTATGAATATGATGCAAGAAAACCTTCTAACTGTAACTTACTTATATTCTGGGTAATTTTAGCGTGTTCGGGTCGGTGCGAAACCACATGCCCTCAATCCCGTCTTGGTTGGGTGGAGCTAAGACCAAAGAAGACCCCAATGCAGAAGGAGTTGCAGCCGATGGCACAGTCACAGATCCCAAACCTGTAGAAGTGGTCACTGAGAAATCGAGTGACGCCGTTGAAGGAGTTGAGGGCGAAAAGGTTAGTTTTGACATTTGTAGAGCATTGAATGCATGCAAGCACATTTTTTCTTATCAATACTTTTTCAATCAATGTATCAGGTGGCAGAAGGGGAAGAAGGTGCTGGTGCTGTAGAAAAGGTTAAAACTTTGGGCAGTTTCTTGTTCTCATCCATTAAAGGAGCAGGGCAGAAATTGAAAGAATCAGTAAGGATCGAGTATATTTGCTACAATTTATTTTGTTTTTCAGGAGGATTCAAATAGCCTTAACATTTTACATAATCTTTAATTTTTACAGAGCATTCTTGGGGAATTTCAACGCGAGCACGACTCATTTCTGAAAGGAAGGGGTTCAAAAGGAGATCTCAATCTTGCCCCCTGGGTAGGTCATCCAAAGGAGGGAGCTCTGAAAGAAGAAATCCTTTCACTTTCTACCGTAAGTTGAATCGTATTAAGTGTATTGCTTTCCATGCAAGTGAAATCTAAAGTGGTGCAAGAAATCAATCATCCATCTTAACATGCAATATTTTATGCATGATTATAATATTGTACTGTAACTTGTAATAGTATATTATGGTTATTTGTGACTTGCTTAAACCTGCATTATGGTATGACATTTAGGATCGTCGTAACTTTGTGCGAAGTCCTCCAACTGGTGTAGCGTTTACTTGGGATTATGAGGAGATGGCACCTATTGCAAAAGCCATTTTAAGGGACGACCCTAACCTTGAGAAAATGAGATATGAGCTAGTCCCAAAGGTTTGACTCCATAAATAATAAATGGATATATATATAATGTATAATAGTGAGGATTAAATAATAGAGTTGGTCTGGGTTGGGATTGGTGCTACATTTTTCTTCCAATTTATTTTGCAGGTCATTAATGAAGAAAACTTCTGGCGTAATTATTTCTATAGAGTTTCTCTTCTCAAGGAGTCCATGAGTGATGGTTTGTTGTCAATTTTTATCTTATGACTTATTTGCATATGAAATTGTTTGCAAAAATAAAAACTTTAACTGTTTTTGCAGCTGATCCCACTACCAAAAAACAGGACAGTGTAGAAACGGATGAGGAAGATGCCGCGCTGGAAAAAGAATTGAATGACGAGCTAAAATCTTTTGAAGTAAGTTACTGTCACATATTGTCATTGTTATCAATGGCCTTTGCATTCCATCACTAACAACTGACTTACTGAAATAACACGTGTGGTAATAATATTCCTAGTGAATCTATATACAGGTGGTTGAAGGTGGCAAAGGATCAAAAACTTCTGCCATTGACGACAAAGAAATTGACTCCTTACTGAATTGATTACAAATACTGAAGAAGACAACTGAGGATGAGGCATTACTAACTACTACTATATTACTTCTACTAACTAATACTAACTACTACAAGTACTACTACAGTTATTACAACATGATATTCCTCGGGCCATTTCTAACAGCAACAATACAATTCCAGTGAAGAGTGACGATATTTAAACTGCTATTGCATTCACAGTTTCATCGTGTACTATATAATAAGATGGTTTTAAATCCCATGCGACAAGTGGACACCTCGAGTCATTTTGCTGATACTATTATTGTGACATATACGAAAAACAAGAATTATGCAAGCAACTGCGGGAAGACAAATCTTTTACCTCTCTCCCTCTCGCTCCTAATCTCTTTAATATAGAAATTAATACTGTGTATAGACATATGATATCCGTGTCCGAAAGAGTTATGCTACAGCGATGAAAATGATGAATATTATGTTGTTGTAAAGTCATTATACAATTATTATGTGAATAAAAGTCGGAAACAACGTAGATTTTCAGTGCAACTATACAACTTGTGTATATTACATGTACAAAACTTTCTTTTTCGTCTTAATAAAGAGAAACTTGAATTGACGTCAAATCTCAAATACTATCCTGTTGCACCACATTCTCTAGCTCTTTCTCATCTCATAATGTTTTCTATTCCCCTGATATTTCTATCATCTCTATTCAAGATCCTGAATTTGTACCATTGTAATGTGTGAATCCTCCGCTCTATTCCCACTTAGCCATTCTATAAACCAAATCATTTATTTCATCTCCAATGGAAAAATCACAAAGTTTCATTTTGTTTGTGTGAAAAACGCTTGCTCCACTCAACGCACTCATAGAAATATCCCATCCTTTGCGCACGAAAGGCATCGCCCCAACAACATGAGCTACAGGCAAGCTACAGGTAGTACTAGATATATATATATTCTCTGGATAAACTTTATCGTATATCATTCACCATGTAATACTCCAACATTGCTCTACAGTTCGTGCGTAAACTTGCGTTTTCACAACCATCTGCTCCATGCACCATTGCTTCAGTCCATCTTCCTATCTATGTAAGGGACCATGATGTTTGCAAAACCAACACATTTCTTCCATTGCACATTTGCCAGTTGGTATGTGCATTGCACTAACTACTAGCAATTTTGGCCATACAAAAGTTTTTCGAATGCAGGAATGTATTCTTCCTTTTGTGCTCAACTGAACAAGCAGAAACAGTTGGCTTGCATATTACATATGTACACGGAACACTCCACTTTCAGGCAATGGAGGCAAGCTTTCGTCGCATTCATTTCAATTCATGGCTTTTCACCATTCGTTCGTGCGGAACCATGGCGAAAAGACCCAACCTTAATTTTTTTGCCCGGTAAGGTGTGCTCTGTGGAAAAAGTTTAACATTCGATTTCTCGTTCAGTCTTGTCCATAAGAGCATGTGCATACGAATGGATGATGATGCCACGATAACATTTTCATCCCCCGTTTAGTATAGTCTATGATGCGGTTTGGTGGTTTAAAAGTCATTTATTGTCTGGAAGGGCTGGAGTTGGGCACTACAAACGATAAATTGAACATTAAAAATGCAAAATATAATATGCAATATGCTAGATACAAAAACTTTAATTAGGATTGAATTAGCTGCACTGAGTGATATTTGATAGCGTAAGAAGGGTTTTAATGATCCTGCCGACTGAGTCTTTAAACTTAATCAGTTAACAATAGTTTCTAGCCTTATATCTCCGCTACATATCTTGATTTATTGTCACTCCGTCATTCTGGTCACATCTGTACAATTTTCCATGATCTATGCATAAGAATGTGATATGTGCCTGCTTACAGTGAGTCAGTTGGTTTCGAAATCGAAATGACTTTGCCTCATGAAAACTAAAGAGACCATAGTGGTACAGTGCAGTGGAAAGGAGCTGAAAACCACAACGTACAATGAGTTAGTCAAGCTCTTCCATGAGTAGGAGCAACAAAATAACCCTTTTCTTGGGAACTTGAAGACACAGCACGCATTTTCATGTAATGAACTCATCGGATATATCAAGTTTAGTTTAAGTATAAGTCGTCACTACTTCCTTTGTTTTCCAACTCCAACTTATGCTCACTAAAAAACTACTTCATATTCCTGTACTGTCCATAATACCCAAAAAACTAGCCCAACTATTCGTTGATCACACACACAGCGTATTCTATTGATTATTACCCTATTTCTGAATAGTTACTCACTCTGACTCTACACTCTATATACTGTATGGCGCCTCCCCTTTACCCATTAAATTTTTTTGAGCTAATATGATTATGCGAATTGTATGGACTATTCATAATAATAAATACATAAGTCTCCAATTGCATTCCACTTGGGAATGCAATTACACACGATATCCATACATGCTTCCAGTGTGCGCTTGGTTGTATACACTCATGCACACATCCTGTTACTACCTTTCAATGCTTTACATATGTAATTAATCCCAACCAAGCAACCAAGAAAAAGATAGCGTCCTTCGCAGTATTTCATTTGGCGCATCGTAAACTAAAGAACATAATCTTGGCGAAAGTCTATACCCCTTATGGCTATACATTCTTGAAAGCTTGAAGGCAAGTCATCGTCTCAAAAATCTATTCCCAAAGCTACATATATACTATATACACATGTACGTAGAATCTATATACTACTATTGTGCTTATTGGATTCATAGCTGGCTTATAGTAGTAAATTTTGTTCAGAGAAGCCGTTTGCATGCTGTGCATCATCTTTTACTATGGCACAGCCCTAGCCGATCCTCTGCTAGCTACGCATATTCATTGCTGGCAGTTTTTCCTATCTCTATTTCAATACTCTAGCTAGCCTACTAACTAACTAGTGACTACTGGAACCAATGTCATCATCATCAAATAGAGCCATACTTACTCACCTTTTCACATTTCTGTTTGAAAACATATAGTACTAGTAAACTGAACATACACATACAAGAGCTTAGCGTGCTTACTGACTGTTATTTTTAGGAGCATTTTCCCCTCGTTTTTTCCTATTATTTATATTACACCCAGATCTGTTTCACCATTGACAAGAAGAAGAGCTCAATGTGCTAATTGAGATCATCTAGAAATCTGCCAGCTCGTGTGCAATAGGTTGTTGTTTATCCTTAAGGAACAACCAAAGTGTTTGTTTAAGAGAAACTGAATAATTAAGAGGCACGGTTCTTCATTATAGCAGTATAATAATTGTAAAAGAGAAAAAAGTGCAAAGTGTGGATACGTTTTTTTAAACATAAATTACTAGACTAACTTGGTTTGAAGGTTTCCTCAAAATGGCATTCCCATGTTGTATGAATTTGTCTACGGGTGTTCGGCTGGCTACCCTTTTGTCTGTCGTAAGTTTAATTTTAAGTTTTCAGCGTTTTTAAGAAATTTACAAAAATGATAATACCAAAATCTTGTCTATAATGTACAATTAGTTAGTTGTTACATCATGCACAACAATATTCATTGAGCATATAGTTATAGTCAATCAATATTGATCATACTATTTTTTAGTTAGTAAGATAGTGAAATAATTTGGCAAGTACAGTTTTTTGAAATATACAGCAGTCTTCATGTCAGGCTCAGTAAATGAATAATTTCTTTACCCCAAAGTATCGATTTATTGTGCTACGCTCGTTCTCCCATTTGCTGTAGTGGATATATTTAGTTTGTTGTTCACCTCTCTTTATTGACTCCTTAAGTAGCAGAAATCTAACTTAGTGTGAGCAGAGCAGAGCCTATGGCACCTTTATCTGGTTAAACCTGCTTATTTTGGTATGCATGCTCAAATCAATCAAATTACTACCTAACTCGACATTCTAGCTTATGTATATTGAGAGCAGAATCAATAATTTAGCCTTTAATATTTCTTTTCATTCGCCTCACATCCATAGCATGTGGTATAATATAAACTCATGGTGTCTGTATTATGTATCTGTGCTTTTCTTTCACAATGGATTAGTGTGTACTTTTGCATCACATGCTTAGTAACGACCACTTTTGGTCGGAAAATTTTATATTAGATGTTGTCAGTATGAATTAAAACTATTATAAAATAAAAAATTTCCAACATTATTTGCTTTTTTTTAAGGTGTTGGCTCTAGGATTGGGAGCAGTAAGCGGCTGGCTTCTCAAAGACACGTATGAATTCAGAAACCAAGATTCTACCAAAGTGGTGAACGCTTTTGGCGACTTGGCTTCCACGGTTAATAAAGCGTTCGGAGGTGGAGATATTGACCCGGACAAAGTCTCGCGTATTAAACTTGCATGCGCTGGAACTGCATTTGGTGGAGCAGTTCTTCAATTGTTGACCAGTTTGTTACTCCTTTGTTGCTCCTCGGCCAAGGTACTTTTACTTAAATGCATGATGTACTATAGTAAAACTACAAAAACAATATTGATTAATTATTTTTATTTTCACTTTACAACAGGGAGGCAGAGCCACAGCCTCAGTTTATGTTTTCATAAACACGATTGTGCTTTTTGCTTTGGGCGCGTCTATCGCTTGTTTCTTCACGGCACCGGGAATTGACTATCAAGAAAATGAACAGATTCAATACTTCCTTGCAGCCTGTGCAATCGACTTTGTGTTCCTCTTGTATTTGTTGGGGGTTGCAGGAGCATTCATTAGAAGTTAGATCTATTCTCCGTCACTGACTAACTAATCCTACGACCAAGTTAACGATATGCCATTAGACCACTAACTAACTAACTACTGTATACATTTGACCAGTACATTGGAAACTTAAAAAAATCCTACTTAGAATTAAATTTTGAGCCCACCCGAGTTTTGTTTTATTATTCACGATGGATTTTTTACCCAACTATTAAATGTAATACTCACTAAAGATTCCATCAGCTCTCTTGAGTTAATTTTTCTGTGACCAATAATGACGAATGTAAGTTGGTTTTTTTAATTCCACGCCTATATTATATAGTGCACATGCAGTCGGACAATTTATTTGCGCACATTTACCTTTAATTACTACAGTATACTTTTTTTAGACATGTATGGATCATAATAGTTCTCATATTTATCCTCATAGGTTGGTTAAAGTACATAAAGTTGTGATCCTGTGGAATGTGAACAAATACTGACTATAATATGTGTCGAGCTCTTAATTAATTATATAGTGTAGCTTCCTTAGCGTGTTTACGATTACTTGTTGTACTGTGTGAAAATAGACTACCATATTATAATCGATGGTGAAAGCAAGCCGCAGTTCTGTGTTTTATTTGTTATGCGCATTATTACTCTTTCATGTGAGTACAAATGTACTTCAACCTAAGATTACTGTTGCGAATGTGTATGAGTAATGAGTACTTTGTAATCTTTAAGATTAGCAGAATTTTTTGTGTCAAAGTGTGTTGGTCCAAAAGCTTTGAATAGCAAAAAACAAGTGTTGTAATATTTGAACTGTATGCAATTTTATTTTAATCTTGTTAATTTTGCGGACTAAAGATGAGTTTAATTAGAGCAGCTGCACTGATAAAAGCTAACCATTTTCTTATCCAAAAGATAAATAATCTTGTCTGAAAACATTGCCTCCTATACAGTCCTTCCAGCTACATTTCATGGATAAATGTATATTGCGTAGATAAATAAGTAACTGCAAAGCTATTCAAGAGATGAAATGCTATCATGCTATGTATGCTATACTAGATTCTAGTTGATGATGTATGAATGTATGTAGTAGTAAGAGAATCAAGGACAATTTATTATTTGCCATTTAAATTTATAGTTGTGACTTAAATGTCAAGAAGGATCTGATGTAACATTGAACGTACAAACTGGAAACTGCTTTACTCTGTGTTAGATCTGATATGGCCAGCGCCTTTTAATTCAACACGGAGAGTTATGAAAAAAAATATAGATTTGCATTACACATATGAGATGTCTGAAGTGGTACAATATGAAAGTAAAAGAAACAAAAGGACAAAAAATTACAAGGCCACAATAGTGTAGTACTGTAGAGAATAACTTGTTGAATGTTTGTCTTTAGGTTAGTTTGAAAAATTATTGGCTTGAGTTTTAATTCGGATTCTGATGTAAAATGAAAGAGAATTAACAATACCTGCTTCGTCTATTTATATGTGGTGTATGGTACAGCATTAACATTAGATGGTTCATGAATGGACTAATGGACTTTCAAATTATTTAGCTAAGAAGTATTTGGCAATTTATGAAATGTTGCTATTTACAAAAGCTTAATAAAATTGTTCCCACAAAAAAAGACGACTACCTTAACATTATCTCATAATTTTAACCAGATTTTGTTGCAGCATTTGCCCTAACTTTGCTGCAGTATCATGCTCGTTTAATTCAATGTAATGCCGACCCTACAAGTTTTCGTCCTTGTAATATGAGTTTTTTTGTGGATATTAACTTTTGCATCAGCTTTGTTTGGGTGAGAAAAACTACAAACGATGTATGACTCAGGAAAAATTTTAATCCTTCAATGAGTTTCGTACTACTACCAACAAAACACGCTTCAATACAAAAACGATCAGCAACAATAGAATATGTTCTTCTAAATCACAACAACAATAGGCTTTACATCTTTACCCACTGCATAAGCAGTTACATGAGTTTCAAACATTCACAAACAATATCTGCACGTGCGAGTAGTGCAAATACTAAAAAAATCAAACCATTTTTCGCATACAATTAGCGATTATAGCATGGAAGTACGAACAACTAAAAATAGTAGCGACAACAACACCTCAACAATCCTGTTCAGAAAACTTTGTCAATGTGACAGACACGATAACGTTAAACATTACTTTGGCCTCATTTGAAAATGCTGACAATAGCACGACATATAAGACCGGGCTCGTTTTCCTCAGGGTACAGATTCATCACATGCCGAACTTGGTGCTCTGGAAAAATAGCGGATAAATGATAGTACATCTGAGTCCGATTATCCATCATATTTGGTGAAGATGGCCCAGTTGGTGCACCCAAACTATCCGGTAATGGTGGAAACCTGGAAGCTCCAATATTTGCTTCAGTGGATCTGGAAGAAGATGGACTAATTCCCGGGGGAGACCAAACTTCACTCAAATGGGGATTTCCAGGAAACGCATGAAGATACGTTGTTGAGCTGGAATTGGAGCCAGCACCTATGTGGTCAAATCCATGCGAACTTTGAAGCGTATTCATGCTGCCCCTTCCCCCAATTCTGGGATCACCCCCAGGATTGATGCTTAGTTGACGCTGTAATTTCCTATGAGGGTTGAGTCCCCCTGAAGGATTTTCACTTGACTCTATAGGAACCACTGCAGACTTTGTTCTCGTCACTGGCATCAAGTGGGATCCTGAGTGACCCATTTGGGACGATCGGGTGGTGGGTACAGACTGGGTCTTAATAGCAGCTTGTTTCCTCAACGTTTCACTAACTGATTTTTGCTGAGTGCTATGGTAGTACTTGCATTTTTGACCGTAAGTACATTTACGACCATAAGGACAAGGCGGTGCGGAAGGAATAGGAGTTTTCGACAAAAATTGGTCAAGTGTTGGGCCATTTCGACCTAACGGGTCTTCTGGAGGCATGAATCTACAAGAAACAAATTGCATATTAAAAAAAAATCATGTCTACTGTGTAAAGTGTCAAGTTTTGTCAATTAAAATTACCTGTCATTCACAAATGAGTACATTAAAATGCGTTCTTCGACTATGCGTTTAAAGTCATTGGACTCAATCGTCAGATCACGGTAGTTGTCGTTTGATACAACGATTCCATCTACATCTACTGCTAGTTTTAAAATGTATCGATCATCATAACAAATCAGTCTTCGATTGTTTAGCATCCTTGATGGAGTGTAAACTAAAACTCCTGATTTCTCCAGTTCATTAAGAATTTGCTGATCTGTAAATCGGTAAAAAAAATCTATATATTCTCCTCTTTATAATACTAATGATTGAATAATCTCCTGCGCTAAAATGCAAATGCGAATGAATGCATACAAACGGATTCAGTCCATTACCTGTGACGGGATCATCAGGCTTTGATGCCTCTTTTCGGTAAGATGGTACAAAAACGGTCACATTTGGATGACCACGTTGACGGAAAAATGATACAGCTATTTGAATTCCCCGACAAGAGAATATCTTATTATTTCCATGACTGTAAGCAAAAAATACGATACAGATTAAGTAACTTCTTCAGTGCAAATCCCTGTACTCCGAGCATTATTGTTCAATATGATCTGATAATCTACCTCATAGCAACATTGCTGCCATCGATAACAATATGACGAAGACTAGTCGAATCTACCACTGTAGGAGTACTAGCACTATTTTTTCTTGAAGCACCTCGTAGAGGGATATTTGTTCCCTTCTTAGCATTGGTATCTCCAGAATCTAATTCTGATTCCAGGGATGACGAAGGATTAGCTGAGTCCAATAAAATTAGCTCGTTTAGAAGTTCATTTTGAGAAGGACAAGGGCCAAGTTTGCTCAGTGCAATTTGAACTTGGGATTCAGAGTAGCCTAGTTTCTTGGCAAATTCCAATCGTGATGTGTATTCTAAATTGGCTTGAGGAAGAGGTTTTGCCTGCAAAAAATATTAGGACACACTTATAGCTGGAAAGTTTCAAATTTCAATCCATCACAATATCAAAAATGCTGATAATCTATTACAACGAAAGAAAATAAATACCTGATCTTGTACTGTCGATTCAAAATTAGTGGCCGAATTCCCAGAAGAGCTACTGTTGAGAGTAACGTACTCCGAAAATTCTTGAGCCAACGTATCGGAAACGGTTCGACTGACATCATAATGAGTGCCGTCCGAGACTTCGCAGTCTGAGTCGTAAGAACTGTCTTCAGAGTCTTGTGCTAACTTTTTTTTCGTATTTGGAATTTGCGTGCCACCCATGATCGTTGTCATCTGAGTAGAGTTAATAACCATGTTATTTGCCCCCGAAAAAATTTGTCCCACATCCCTCGCATCGGGTAAATCAGTCGATTGACATACAGTATTCTTTTGTCCATCCAACAATGACTTGTTCATCATGGCCACAGAAGAAGGAACCCCACAACTGTTGTTGTGACTTCTAAAACAGTCTGTCATCATCGTTGACGATGACAATTGAGCGAGTCTACGGCACTGTCCATCAACATGTTTATCTTCACCCTCCATCTCCATCAGTTCTTCTGCTGAGGCACGCGGACAAAACAAAGAAGCAAATCCATTAAAGTCTATAATTTTCTTCTAAAACAAGCTCCAACTGTTTAAATAAATCGGATCCATTGTTATTTCACACCCACAACTACCTAACCTAACTAACTAATCTAATATCAATCACACATTGCTGCACGAAACAAGATTGTTTATCAGAACGTAACACCACAGCTGCTTCTTTCCACAATACTAGGTAAGTAAAAACTATATTTTAAGATGCAGTCATATAACAATCTTTCACAACACACAAAGTGTACAAATATTTTTGCTCATTATTTGAAGTCTATTATTTTTTGTGAGAGCCAGTGGATTCATGTGAAGAAATCAGCAGATCTCTCTCTCTCTCTCAGGTGGCTGTTATATTATGAAGGAAATCGTGCTAGTATACGTGCTAGTTTGTAAGTTGCAAACTTATGGCTATCCTGCATGCAGCATGTACGATTTTTGCATAGTCTTTGGGATCGTGAAGCTGAAGTTTTCTTCTATGATCTATTCATGCACCAACCTACAGAAATGATTGATACCATGCATGCTCAGTAGACCTTATTGCTAAAACTCTCTAGTATATTCTTGCAATGTACTAGTGTACTCCTTCAAAGAGTTTTTCAACAAACATGTAATGTGCTATAGTGCTGCGTATCCGCATGTGGAGTGCATCATCATGTGGTATGATAATCGAGAATAATAAAGACGGTTCACTTTAATAACTAAACTATGATATGCTAGTTTAGTTAGTGATAATGTAGCTATATACAAGTTCACGTTTTGTATCCCCATAATGTGCATCAAGCTGTTCATTGAGTAATACAATCTCATGCAAAAGTTATAGGCACGGCATAAGCAATGTGGTAGACATACAAACCCGGATGTGTTTTGGTTTACTAATGTAGCCTCCTCTTTGTACATAATCTTTGTCCTGCATGTAATTAGTTAGTTGCAGAGAATCAATATTGGGAATGCATCTTGCTGATAATGGAATGTTAGCTACATATGTTTAGCGTAGGGGACTTGATGTATGGAAATTTGGGAATCAAATGAAATTTTGGACCAACTTTTCATAAAAACTTAAGTCGTTCAGAAGTTTGTCTTGGGAAAAGAATCAGTTCTGTGTAACAAAAGTTTCAGTTTTTCTTGGTATTTCCTTTTATGGAAGCTGAAGCTGAACAGTAAAAGCTTTATGTGTAAGAATAGAAAATATTTGGCAGATTTACCAAAAGCTATTGTCTATGGACAAATTCGATTATGATGATATAATGTCTGCTAAACAGACAATATTTGAATGTATTTCTATCCATCAGAAAAAAAGTAAACGCCACAGTTGATGAGAAATGGCAATTTAATATTAAAGAACTCACTCAACTTTGACCTTTTAGATTGATGAAAACCTGCGGACACTAAAATCAACACGTTCAAAACTTCAGCAACTAGTATTTTGCACCTTCCACTAATGTACTCCACGCATTTTTTATGAAACCAAAAAATTATAGTCTGTTTGCAACTTTTGCTAAAAGCTTTTCCTAATTTAATTACTAAGGTGAGCACATGCAAAAACCGTTCTACATAAAATTATGTACTTACATGTAGTTTCCAGGCTCTATCACAAATCCGAACAACTATAATCTCGGTACAGAGCACAATTCAATCATTGACAAGTTCAAAACACGAGCACTCACACTGGATACCAAACACACACATGATTACCATAAACATTAAATAAATAACATTAAAAATCACTCGTTCACCATGAATGAGAAAGGAGGGAGTGCAGCCAAAGGTTTTTGATCTTTTAATTATTACGTGAAGAAAAGTCTGTGTACCACTTGGTCAAAGAACCAAGCCATTCACTCGAATAACAATATAGCTACTATTATGAGAACAGGAACCGGATAGACAAAATGATGCTACAATGTACCCACAGTATAACTAACTACTACTATCCGGGACTTTTTGTGGTTCTAGTTATCTTATTCTTACGCTTAAGTTCATCAGGTAGAATGAACGCTGTTAGCACTTACTTACAGGTAGTATAGTAATGAATGAAGAAACTGAAATAAAATAAGTGAATGAAATGAAGTATACACACATGTACTGCGGTCAGTTTTGCTCGTCAAATGCATATCGGGATGGCTTGTAATGTACAACAGAAACTGACGGAGAGTTATTATCTGCAGGTATTCACCAATCTGATAATAAGTTAGTACCATCTTTCTTAGTTAGTTAGTTGGTTAGTATTCGAATTTGGCCAATGCAGAGAACATAATTTTGGTTTGCTAGAGATTAAGGATGTTCAAGCTTTACTACATAACATGACCAAGATAGTCGAAAGGAGGAACTGTTGACTAAGGTAAACGCATTGTGGAGGATTTTCTAGCCAACTATTAAGTATGTAAGTAAGTAAGTAAAGTAGAATTCAACTACATGCATTAGATTGGGGTCAGGCTGACATTGGGATCCCGGATCCTTGGTCCTCTTCATAACAAATGTCGCAGTGCTGTACAAGCGAGGTACAAAACATGCATTGGTCCATCAAGTATGCACAGTATGGTAGGGCTTGTTTATAGTTCCGTAATAACGTGACTAAAGTCCGTTTTGTATTTTTGAACAATAATTTTGTTTCTTATTTTAAATGACTTAATCTAGTGGATATTAGAACTGGCTTCAATTAAATAGCTACACATACTTTTTCATGCTTGGATATACATTTTGAATTCCGTAATTCCGTGGTTTGACGCGTTTGTATATAGTTTTCGTTTAATATCGGCAAATTCTGCTATTGGAAATTTTTGCATCCACTTTTAAAGCGAAATTGTAGTATTTTTTGTTTTGTTTGCAAAACAACAGCTTGCAATAGTTACATTTCTGTTCACACCCACTATACTATTCTGGTTCTTTGTTGTGACGTTGGAGCTGACTCATTCTCAACATTAGTTTAGTTGGGTGCATCAATTTAAGTATGCATATTATTTTGGTTTGGTTTTTGCAGTGTTTAATAGTATATTGATCTATTTATTTCCCTTGACACTTATTTCTTCTGACAAAACTCTTTTCTCATAAGTGGCTGTTCAAAGAGATTAAATAGAATCCACAGCCCATTATGGATGATTTGGGCTAACAAGGATAATAATAGACAACGATTAAATGAATTGTAAAACACGTCTTTACAGTTGTAAGTATGAGCGCAAACAAACGAGAGAACTCTTGTGCTCTGGCATCCTGTTCTATTTTACCATTTTCTTTTCACTATATTTTTTATCTGTATGACTCTCCTGTGGTTGTGTCGCGAGATCCGCTTGTTTACTGTAGCAATTGAATATAAGAACTGAAATGATTTGGCTTAAAGACTTTTTCTTATCTGATTATGACCAAAAACTATCCTGCTATTTGTCTAGTTTTAAAAATATTACTTTGCTAACTACACCATCGATTTTACAGGATAACCATGCTATATTTTAAAATCTCATTCATTTTGGAGTGTTTAATTATTTGCACCCACTTTTTATGCATGCAAGGTCATTAAAATTAAACTGTATAGATCAGATACAAAGAAATATTCTTTGGTAGTATTAGCAGCAAAACACTTTGATTTTATCTTTAAAAGATTTGCACGCAATTGCACATACAGCAAAAGAGATTTTCTCTCACCACGCAAAAAATCAAATACTTTCGCTTTAAGTCTTAGGCACACCAAAAACACTAACTATGAATAGGTGACATATTTTAACCAATTTAAAAGATTAACACTGAAAAGAAATAATTATAATCGTCATTACTTTAACGGAACAGGAACTACTTCGGCACCACGCACTGAAGAATTGGAGTGTAACAAATTCATCAGGTGAAATATAATGAAAACATCAGAATACACATGCATACTTACTTACTTACTTTTAGTTACATTTGTTACCTTCATCTCATCTGAATTTTGTCCACCCAACATGATGTGACAGAGTGTGATGGGACAGACAGTACAGCATACAATTGTACCTTTTCATGTGTTCATACTGTTGTGAAGTATTCATAATAAAGCCCTATTTTAAAACCGGATCTTATTACTTTGTAGAACACACCGTTGCTTGATGCTTGGATACAACTAATGAAATTAGCATGCTGGTTCAAACGCATCTTTGCTGTTCAGTAATATAGTATCAACAAACAACAATAGTATTATTTATTAAAAAAATCACGGCTAGTCAGTTATACGATAGACAACTTTGTTAACATATATATAATGATTGGACATTTGAGTACTTAAGAAAGTCTAAAAGTGATTATACTGAAGTATGGCTTTGTAGATAATAATTGTGGAGTTTCAACATTAATCCTTTGGCTGCTGTAATAGCAATCTTTTCCAAAGTATGAGAAGTTGTTTACTTATATATTTTTAAAAGGTCATCAACAAATGTGAGAATGCTGTTTCTTCGAGTCAATCAGAAGTAAAATTTATTTTAACTTATTTAAGGTGGAACTTCTCTTAGAAAAACTTCTGGTACAACTTGGCTGAGCCCGGTACAGGGGTTGAAGGAAACACAAAATTTGAAGTGCATTAGCGGATTGACTTTAAACTTTCAACATTTTGGGATTTTTTTGTAGTCGTCGAGTAGTAATGAATCTTCAGTAGTTGAGGACCTATGACTAATCCTACATTTTTAGCGCAACATGCAGGTTCCGTATGTTTTTTCAAAAAGTAACCAAATTTGGCGACAGATCCGATTTTGAAAGTTAATAGCTTAAACTGAGGCTTGTTGTGTTTAGTGACCATGGGCACTTAAACAATTTTAGTAAAAGTAGCTTAACAGTTAACAAGCAAGCTAATGGTGTACTCTTTAAACTTGTGTTAAAATTTTTCCAACGCTGGGATTTTTTAGTTTTATGATTCAAACTGAT
>Ga0210040_10002768_pt1 | contig 24354 bp, 21 predicted proteins | sample CryGeyCG12114_NA_FD_185462 | JGI IMG/M metagenome (GOLD analysis project Ga0210040, IMG submission 185462) | Groundwater microbial communities from aquifer - Crystal Geyser CG19_WC_8/21/14_NA (SPAdes) (version 2) | ecosystem: Environmental > Aquatic > Deep subsurface > Groundwater | place: USA... | reverse complement strand
GGCCGCAGGTCAGCGCCCGCGGTACTCGCGCACACCCCGGTCCGCACCAGGTCCGCGCCAGGTAGCGGACCTCCACGTCCTCCAGGTCGTCCTGCAGGGCGAACGCCAGCTCCCGGCCGTCACGCTCCCAGGCCGCCTCCTCCCCCGGCCCGCCTTCCCACTCGAAGCCAGTGACCGCAAGCCGCTCAGCGGTAGTTGGCCCGGTTCCGCATCCATGGCGGCCCGGAGTGCCCGCGCTAGCTCGTCCGTTGACGACAACGGCGGCGCAGGACTGTCGCCAGACCGACAAGCACCGGCACGAGGAAGCTGATGCTGAGGCCGATCACCACGGCGCGTCCTGGGCCTGTTCGAGGCCGTAGGAGTTGCATCGCGAGGTTGCCGGCGTTCAGGGACATGAGGCTGACGAACACGTGCAGCCGAGCAGGTGACTGCCCAGAGCGACGGGCACGGCGCATCCGTTCGATGCTGCGATCCCCGTACCCCGCTCTGCGGGCGAAGTCCTCCTCAGCGTCGGGGTCGGGCTGCCACTGATCCGCCACCAACTCACGATGACTGCTTCTTGGGACTGCGTCTTGACGATGCTCGGTCATCACCCTGTGGCGGTTCTGCGGGTGAAGACGCGAGCCGGACTCTGGGAAGAACTACCGCTCAGCGGTCGCGCAACTGCACTGGTATCTGTCGGTGGCGCAGAAGCTCGAGAGCAAGCATCGATGGCGCCAGCGCGACGTCGAGGATGCGCTGGTGTGCCAGGCCGGCCGCGCTCTGCACCAGCGCGGTGCCCACACCGGCCTGTCGCGCCTGCGACTCGACCATGGTGTCGAGCAGGAACGCGTGAGAAGCACCGTCCCACGCGACGTCGACGCGGCCGACCAACCGGTCGTCCACAACGTGCGCGGTGATCCAGGTGTGAGTTCCCCCGATAGCCCGGACATCCTTTGCTCGGCTGAGCCGGGCCGAGGCAGGCACTCAGGTGCCTGCACCACGGGCGTGTGACCCGGAGGTCCTGCGCCGGGCGGTGGAGCTGGTGATGCGTTCGCAGCGGCCGGTGGCGCATGTCGCGGCGGAGCTCGGGACCGGGTCGCAAGGCAGGCTGAGCGGCGAGGCCGGGTCGGGTGAGCGTCCGGCCCAGCCACGAGTACTTCGCGGAGGAGTCCGACCCGGTGCGGCCCAGCGGGACGTGGCGGTGAGCTCCGTGCAAGCGCACCGGAACCGCTCGCGGTCGGGCTCCGGTTCCAGGTCGTCTGCCTGCGCGCCAGCACCTACGACGATCGCCGACCGGGCGGCCCACGCTTGCGGCCGTCGGCCCGGGCGGGGCGGACGCGCTTGACGGCGGCACGACACTGCTGCTGTGCCGGACGCCGTACGGGTCGCGCGGGCCCTGCAGGCTGCCGCCGTGTCCGCGGGGGTGCTGCTGCTCGCCTGGAGCCTGCTGCCCTGGCTTGGTGGCACGTACGAGCCCTCGGATGCCGAGAGCCCGTACGGCGCCTCGGCCTCAGCGCCGGGCTCGTCCCCGTGGTGGTCGGCGGCCGTGCTGGCCGGGACCCTCGCCACCTGCTGGGGGCTGAGGAGCGCCCGGCGCGGCGCGGCGAGCCTGCAAGCGCCCGCCGGGACGTGCCTGCTGAGCGCCGGCGGCCTGCTGCTGTGCCTGGTCGAGGTGGTCCGGGTGCTGCACGCACCGACCGTCGTCAGCGTCGTCTCGGCCAACATCGCGGCGGACGCGTACGTGCGACGCGTCCACTGGGGGCACCCGGAGCTGCGGTACCCCGTCGGCGGCTCCTCGGCCATGGCCGGGTTGGCCGTCGGGCTGGCGCTGCTCGCGCTGCAGGTCCTGCTGTCGCTGGCGGCGCTGCGTCTGCGGCAGCGCGCGCAGCGGTGCGTCGCCACCTGACCGCGCGGCATCTCACGGCCGTCTCGCAGGAGCGCCACCGCGGACCCCCGCGTGCCGGAGCACTCTCTGGTCACGACGACGACGAGCCTCCGCCAGCCCCCTTCGCGCTTGCGGCCCCGGCCCCGGCAGGGCCGGTCGAGGACGTGGCAGGTCCCGTCACGCCCGGCGGGCACCGCGCCGCCGTCGTTCCGGTCAGCGCGCGACATGCTCGCCGAGTACGGCCACCGCGGCTAGCGTCGCGCTGTGGTGACCATCCGCCCGGCCCGTGCGACGGACGAGGCGGCGCTGCGGCCGATCCACCTGGCGACGTGGACGGCCGACGTCTCACCGGGGCCGACGCCGGACCCGGACGAGCCCCTGCTGGAGGCGGAGACGCTGGCGGACGTGCTCGTCGCCGACTGCGACGGCGCGGTCGGCGGCTACGTGCGGCTGGACCAGCCCGGACCGCTGCCCTCCCACGCCCACGTCCTCGTCGTCAACGGGCTGGCCGTGGACCCGGGGCGACAGGGGACCGGACTCGGCCGGGCGCTCGTCAGCGCCGCGCTCGACGAGGCACGACGCCGCGGGGCGGAGAAGGTCACCCTGCGCGTGCTCGCGCCGAACGCCCGAGCCCGCCGGCTGTACGAGGCGTGCGGCTTCGTGGTCGAGGGCGTGCTCGAGCGGGAGTTCCTGCTGGACGGCCGGCACGTGGACGACGTGTTCATGGCGCACCACCTGGGCCGGCGCGGCCGGCCCCCCGGTGGCGGCTGACGCCCGCGGAACTGATGGGAGACGAAGGAGCGCAGCAGGAACAGGACGTTGGCCGGGCGCTCGGCGAGCCGGCGCAGGAGGTAGCCGTACCAGTCGTCGCCGTAGCGCACGTGCACCCGCAGCCGACGGCCCTCGGACACCAGCGGTTGCTGCTCGCTCTCCCGGATGCCGTACAGCATCTGGAACTCGTGGCGGTCCGGCGAGCGGCCCGCGGCGCGCGGCGAGCTGCCTGGTCCGCGCGATCAGCACCGGGTCGTGGCAGCCGACCGTCGGGTAGCCGCCGCCGGCCAGGAGGACCTGCAGGCAGCGGTCGTACGCGGCGTCCACGTCCGCCTTGGCCGGCGTCGGAGGGGATGCGCACGCCGACGGCGAACTCCTTGCCGACCTGGGCGCGCACGTCGTCCAGGACCAGGAGCACGAAGCCCAACCGGTTCTCCAGGCTCCCTCCGTACGCGTCCGTGCGCAGGTCGGTCCGCCTCGACCAGAACTGGTCGATGAGGTGCCCCGCCATCGCGGACAGCTCAATGCCGTCCGCGCCGCCGTCCTGCTCCTCGGGACAGCTGCGGTGCGCCCGCTCGCGCACGGCGGAGGGGGCGATGCTCGGCAGCCAGTCGCCGACGTCCGCCTGGGAGCGTCGGCCCAGGTGGTGGTGGTGCGGCTGCGCGGACCGGGGCGGCCCGCCGGCGACGTGGAGCTGACCGACCTCGCGCTCGACGTGCACCGGGGCGCGGTTTACTACCGGCTCAGGAAGGCCGAGCAGGTCTGCGGGCTGGACCTGCGCAACGGCGAGGGCGTGCTGACGCTGCACCTGGCTGAAGCTGCTGCGGCTGCTGCAGGGGCCGCCGGAGCGGCGCCGGGAGCGGGTGGGCAGCAGCGCAGGCTGACCCCGGGCCCGTCAGCACGGCGCCGGGCGTGGGCTCGGCCACGCCGGGGTCGCGGTTCGGGCAGGCTGGCCGGGGCACCGAGGACGTGCAGCGGCGTGGTCCTGCGGCCGGCAGCTGCCGGCCGGGGCAGGAGCACGGCGGCTGCCGGGAGCGGACCTCGACGCCGCCGACCTCGCTCAGCCGCGGCCGGGTGCGCCCCCGCCCTCGTCCGCACCACCTCCGAGAGTGGGACCCCATGTCGACCTGGCTCATCACCGGCTGCTCCACCGGCCTCGGCCGGGCCCTGGCGCAGGCCGTCCTCGCCGCCGGGCACAACGCCGTCGTCACCGCGCGCGACGAGGCGACGGTGGCCGACCTCGCCGAGCAGGCCCCCGAGCGGGCGCTCGCCGCGGCGCTGGACGTGACCGACCCGGCGCGCGCGAGCGCCGTCGTCCAGCAGGCCGAGGAGCGCTTCGGCGGCGTCGACGTGCTGGTGAACAACGCCGGGTACGGCTACCGCGCCGCCGTCGAGGAGGGCGACGACGCCGACGTGCGGACCCTGTTCGAGACGCACTTCTACGGCTCGGTCTCGATGATCAAGGCGGTGCTGCCGGGGATGCGGGCGCGGCGGGCGGGCTCGATCGTGAACGTCTCCTCGATCGGCGCCCAGATCACGCCGGCCGGCTCGGGCTACTACGCGGCCGTGAAGGCCGCCATGGAGGGGATGTCCGGGTCGCTGCGCGGGGAGCTCCGGCCGCTGGGCATCTCGGTCACGGTCGTCGAGCCCGGCGCCTTCCGCACCGACTTCTCCGGTCGCTCGCTGACCCAGGCGAGCACCCCGATCGCGGACTACGCCGACACCGCCGGCAAGCGGCGCAAGGAGAACGACACCACCCACGGGACGCAGCCCGGCGACCCGGCCCGCGCCGGACAGGCCATCCTGACCGCGGTCGAGTCCGCCGAGCCCCCCGCGATGCTGCTGCTCGGCACCGACGCCCTCACCAGCTACCGGGCAGTGCTGACCGCCGCCCTGGCCGAGACCGAGGCCTGGGAGCAGGTCAGCACCAGCACCGACTTCGACGCCTGAGCGGGCGCCCGACGACACCCCCGGGGCCGGCTGCGTGCCGGCCCCCCACCGACTGAGGCAGGACGAGCATGAGCGACGCAGCACAGCAGGCCCCCGCGAGGGCGAACATCGGCGTGGTGGGACTGGCCGTCATGGGCTCCAACCTGGCCCGCAACCTGGCCAGCCGCGAGGGCAACACGGTCGCGGTCTACAACCGCTCCCCCGAACGCACGCAGACGCTGCTCTCCGAGCACCCCGAGGCCGGGTTCGTCGCCTCGGAGCAGATCGACGACTTCGTCGCCTCCCTGGCCAGGCCCCGCACCGCGATCATCATGGTGCAGGCAGGCCGCGGCACGGACGCCGTCATCGGGCAGCTCGCCGAGCGCTTCGAGCCCGGCGACATCGTCGTCGACGGCGGCAACGCCAACTTCACCGACACCATCCGCCGTGAGCGTGAGCTGCGCGAGAAGGGCATCGCCTTCGTGGGCGCCGGCATCTCCGGCGGCGAGGAGGGCGCCCTCAAGGGCCCGTCGATCATGCCCGGCGGGTCCGTCGAGGCGTACGAGACGCTCGGGCCGATCCTGGCGTCGATCGCCGCGGTCGTCGAGGGCGAGCCGTGCGTGACGCACATCGGGACCGACGGCGCCGGCCACTTCGTGAAGATGGTCCACAACGGCATCGAGTACGCCGACATGCAGCTGATCGCGGAGTCGTACGACCTGCTGCGGCGTATCGGCGGGCACGACGTCGCCGCGATCGCCGACGTGTTCGCCACCTGGAACCAGGGCGACCTCGAGTCGTACCTGATCGAGATCACCGCCGAGGTGCTCCGCCAGACCGACGCCCGCACCGGCCGGCCGCTGGTGGACGTCATCGTCGACCAGGCGGGCTCCAAGGGGACCGGCGTCTGGACCGTGCAGAACGCGGTCGGGCTCGGCGTGCCGGTCTCCGGCATCGGCGAGGCGGTGTTCGCCCGGGCGCTGTCCAGCAAGCCGGCGCAGCGCGCCGCCGTCCAGCAGGTGGTGAAGGAGCGCCCGCAGGTCCAGCCGACGTACGACGGGTTCGAGGACGACGTGCGCACCGCCCTGTACGCCTCCAAGGTCGTCGCCTACGCGCAGGGCTTCGACGCGATCGTCGCCGGCGCGCAGCAGTACGGCTGGGACATCGACCTGGGCGCAGTCGCGCGGATCTGGCGCGGCGGCTGCATCATCCGCGCCCAGTTCCTCAACCGGATCGTCGAGGCGTACGCGCGCGACCCCGAGCTCGCGACGCTGCTGGAGGACGCGTACTTCGCCGACGCCGTCGCCGTCGGCGAGCAGGCCTGGCGCCGGATCGTGTCGGCGGCCGCGCTGTCGGGTGTCCCCGCGCCCGGGTTCGCCTCGGCGCTGTCCTACTACGACGCCCTGGCCTCCGAGCGGCTGCCCGCAGCGCTCATCCAGGCCCAGCGGGACTTCTTCGGCGCGCACACCTACCAGCGCACCGACGCCGACGGCGCCTTCCACACCCTCTGGTCCGGCGACCGCAGCGAGATCCCGATGGAGCCCTCGACGCACTGAGCCGCGCGAGCCCGCGTCAGGCGTTCTCACGGCGGAAGACCCGGGTGCCCCACCAGAGCGCCAGGGCGAACAGGGCCAGCGTCCAGGCGCTCCCCCACAGCACCCGGGTCGTCGCGAGCTCGCCCGCGAAGGAGGAGCGCACGGCGTCGACGACGTGCTTCACGGGGATCACGTCGCTGACCCGCTGCAGCCAGCCGGGGCCGATCGTCATCGGCAGCAGGATCCCCGACAGCAGCAGGATCGGCATGAGGAACAGGTTCATCAGCGGGGCCATGACCTCCTCGCTCTTGGCCGTCAGCGCGACGGCGTTGGAGGCGGCGGAGCAGGCCGAGCCGATGAGCAGGGTGAGCAGCACGCCGAGCAGCACCCCGCGCAGCGGCGCCCGCATGCCCATCGCGAACCCGAGCCCGACCAGCAGCAGGGCCTGCGTGAGCAGCTGGAGGACGTCGCGGGCCATGCGCCCCAGCAGCAGCGCGGTGCGGCTGGCCGGCGTCACCCGCTCGGCCTCCACGACACCCTCGCGCCACTCCCCGATCAGGCTGAAGCCGGCGAACATCGCCCCGAAGATGCCGAGCTGCACCAGCAGGCCGGGGACGAAGAACGTGTACGCGTTGGCCGCCCCGAACTGCGCCACCAGCGGCTTGAGCAGCGGGCCGAACAGCAGCAGGTACAGCACCGGCTGGAGCATCCCGATGATGACCCAGGCGGGGTTGCGCAGGTTCATCCGCAGCTGGCGCCGGAAGACGACGAACGTCTGGTAGAGGAAGGTCATCGCGGTCCTCTCATGCGGCCGCGTCGTCGCGCAGCGAGCGTCCGGTCAGGTTGAGGAAGACGTCGTCCAGCGTGGGCGGGCGCACCTCGATCGAGGTGAGCGCCACGTCGACGCGGTCCAGCTCCCGCATGAGGCCCTGGATGACGGTGCCCGCGCGGGCCACCCGCCCCCGCACGGAGGTGGCGTCGACCTCCACGCCGGACCCGCCCGTCAGCGCCTCCAGCCGCTGCGCGGCCACCTGGACCTTCGCCGCGTCGCTGACCTCCAGGTGCACGAGGTCGCCGGCGACGCCGGCCTTGAGGTTCTCCGCGGTGTCGCTCGCCACGATGCGGCCGTGGTCGATGACGACCAGCCGGTCGCTCAGCGCGTCCGCCTCGTCCAGGTAGTGCGTGGTGAGGAAGACCGTGGTGCCGCGCCGGTCGCGCAGGTCCTCGATGTGGGACCACAGGTTGGCCCGGGCCTGCGGGTCCAGCCCGCTGGTGGGCTCGTCGAGGAAGACCAGGGCCGGGTCGTGGATGAGCCCCATCGCGACGTCGAGGCGGCGGCGCTGGCCGCCCGACAGGCTCTTGGGCTGGCGGGACCACAGCCCGTCCAGGTCGAGCTGCGCGAACAGCTCGCGCGCCCGCCGCTCGGCCTGCGCGCGGTCGATCCCGTACAGCAGGCCGTGGTCGACGACCTCGTCCCCCGCGCGGGCGACGCTCGAGGTGGAGCCGCTCTGAGAGACGTAGCCGATGTGCTGGCGCACCTGGACCGGCTCGGTCGCCACGTCGAAGCCGGCGACCCGGGCCGTGCCCTGCGTGGGCCGCAGCAGGGTGGTCAGGATGCGCAGCGTCGTCGTCTTGCCCGCCCCGTTGGGCCCCAGGAAGGCGACGATCTCGCCCGCGTCGACGTCGAGGTCCACGCCCTGCACCGCGGTCACGTCCACCTTCTCGCGGCCGCGCCGGGTGCGGAAGGTGTGCACGAGACCGCGCGCGTGGATCACGTCCGACTCCTGGAGGACGACGAGAGCCCCTGAGTGGGACCCGGAGCGAGTCTCAGATCACACGCGGGGGCCGTCAACCAGGTTCGCGCTGGGCGGAGCCCGTGCCGGGCACGAGCGCGCGCGTCCGCGCCCGTGGACCCGCGCCTGCGACCTGCGGGCACCGCCCGGGGGAGACCGCACGCCGCCGGGCGCGTCGGCGTCGTGCGCCGCTCCCGCGCGGCTAGAGTGGGCGCAGGTGCCCGACGTCGGACCGGCACCTGCACAGGACCCGTCCCCGTGACCCGCCTCGGGCGGCCGGGGGGACCGGGTCGGGTGGCCGGCAGCTGGACGCGCCGCGACGTCTGCCCGCCGACCCCCGTCGGCACGACAGGCGGCGGCGCCGCCCGCTGTCCCGGCCGTACGGCCCCCGCACGCGGCGAACGGCGCTCGCGCAGCAGGGGGCCGCACGCGAGGGCGGAGGGAGCGGCGTGGCCACGCACGACAGGCGGCAGTCCCGCGGTCCGGCGCGCCCGAGGGCGGCGCGGGCGCGCGACGCCGAGGGCGTGCTGCCGGTGCTCGGCAAGGCCGTGCGCGACATCGAGCTGGCCGTGCAGCGCGGCCGGGTGCGCCCCTCCACCCGCTCCTCCTTCCAGGCCGTCGCCCTGCTCGTGCGCGAGGAGCGCGGCCGCGTGCAGTCCGCGAACGGCAGCGAGTCCTCGCGGGCCGAGCAGCTCAAGCGCATCGAGGGCGTCGCGACGATCCTCGCGCGGACCGCCGCCCGCGACAGCTCGCTGCTCGCCCTGCTCACCGAGGACGCGGAGCTGCTGTCCGGGACCGAGCCGCTGCTGCGCGAGCTGCGCCTCGCAGCCGGGATCGAGCCGCCCGCCGAGCCGGCCGCGCCCGAGCCCGCGGCGACCGCCGCCGCGTCCCCGCGCGCCGAGCGCCAGGTGGTGCCGCAGTCCGTCATCTCCCGGCAGCTCGCCAACCCGTTCCTGGAGCCCGACTACTCCGCCGCCCCCGCCCCGCGACCGGGCCGGCCGCGGCTGCTCGCCAGCTGGGAGCTGCTCGGCCCGCTGCTGCGCTCGTTCGAGAACGCCTCGGGCGGGGCCGCGTCGTGCATGCGGCTGCCCGAGCCCTCCTCGGTGCTCACCCCCGCCGGCCGCGAGCTGATGCCGCACCAGGCGCAGGTCGTGCAGGCCGCCGAGGACGGGCACCGCACGTTCCTGCTGGCCGACGAGCCGGGGCTGGGCAAGACCGCGCAGGCGCTGCTCGCCGCCGAGGTGGCCGGCGCGTACCCGCTGCTGGTCGTCGTCCCCAACGTCGTCAAGACCAACTGGGCGCGCGAGGTCGACCTGTGGGTCCCCAACCGTCGCGCGACCGTCGTGCACGGCGACGGCGACTCCGTGGACGGGTTCTCCGACGTCGTCGTCGTCAACTACGAGGTGCTGGACCGCCACGTCGGCTGGCTCGGCAGCTTCGGGTTCCGCGGGATGGTCGTGGACGAGGCGCACTTCATCAAGAACAAGGGCTCCCAGCGCTCCCGCCACGTGCTCGAGCTGTCCGACCGGATCCAGTCCCGCACCGTGCGGCCGCTGCTCATGGCGCTGACCGGGACCCCGCTGATCAACGACATCGAGGACTTCCTGGCGATCTGGGAGTTCCTGGGCTGGATCGACGACAGCGAGCCGCGTGCCGAGCTCATGCACGCCCTCGAGGAGCACGGCCTCACCCCGGTCGACCCCGGCTTCTCCCAGACCGCCCGGGCCGCCGTCATCGACCTCGGGATCGTCCGCCGCCGCAAGGTGGACGTCGCGGCCGACATCCCGGCGCGCCGCATCGCCGACCTGCCCGTCGAGCTCGACGGCGCCCTCGGCCGCTCCATCCGCGACGCGGAGCGGGTGCTGGCGCGCCGCCTCGTGAAGCGCTACCGCAGCGCCCTCGAGGCGCGCACCGCGGGCGTCGTCGTGGAGGGCATCGACCACGACCTCGTCCGCCGGGTCGCCACGTGGGAGCGGCAGGACACCGACGAGGCCGCGGGCGGCGAGAACGTCTTCAGCATGCTGCGCCGCATCGGCCAGGCCAAGGCCAGCCTGGCCGCCGACTACACCGCGCAGCTGGCCCGCAACGTGGGCAAGGTCGTCTTCTTCGCCAAGCACGTCGACGTCATGGACACCGCCGAGCAGACCTTCGCCCAGCGCGGCCTCGGCTTCGCCTCCATCCGCGGGGACCAGACGCCGCGCGTCCGGCAGCGCAACATCGACGCGTTCGTCAACGACCCGGACGTCGCCGTGGCCGTCTGCTCGCTGACCGCCGCGGGTGTCGGCCTCAACCTGCAGGTGTCCTCCAACGTGGTGCTCGCCGAGCTCTCCTGGACCGACGCGGAGCAGACGCAGGCCATCGACCGCGTGCACCGCATCGGCCAGGACCAGCCGGTCACGGCCTGGCGCATCATCGCCGCGCAGACCATCGACGCGCGCATCGCCGAGCTCATCGACGACAAGGCCGGGCTGGCCGCGCGCGCCCTGGACGGCTCGGACGACGAGCTGCCCTCCTCGGTCGACGTGCAGCTCGAGGCCCTCGTCGGGCTGCTGACCGACGCCCTGGAGCAGGAGCACGCCGCGCCCGCGTAGCAGCGCTGCCCGGCGCGCACGCCCCGCCGGTGGTCGGCGGGCACCGGCACGGGTAGGCGCCCTGCGACCCGCTCACCCGATCGAGGAGGCTCCATGCCTGCCAGCACGTCGTGACTGCGCTCCCACCGTCTGGGGTTCCCGGGCGCCGCCGCAGTCCCCGCTCCCCGCTCTCCCCCGCCAGGGCGCGCCGCCTGGCCGCCCTGCTCGCGGTGCTGGTCCTCGCCGTCCTGGACGGGTGCTCGAGCCGAACCGCGACGACCGGCGGCGCCGCCGGCCCCCCGACGCTCGTCGTCGGCGCCATCCCGGACCAGGACCCGCAGCAGCTCCAGCGGCTGTACGGCCTGGTCGCCGGCCGCCTGAGCCGCGCGCTGGGCGTGCCCGTGGTCTACCGGCCGGTCACCGACTACACCGCCGCCGTCAGCCTGTTCCGCACCGGGGACCTGCAGCTGGTGTGGTTCGGCGGGCTGACCGGCGTGCAGGCCCGCCTGCAGTCGCCCGGGGCGCTGCCGCTCGTGCAGCGCGACATCGACAGCAGCTTCCACAGCCTGTTCGTCGCCAACCGCGCGGCCGGCCTGGCCCCCGTCTCCGACGTCGCCGGGCTGCGCGAGCTGGCGGGCAGGCGCTTCACGTACGGCAGCCAGTCCTCGACGTCCGGCTACCTCATGCCGGCCGCGTTCCTCACCCGGGCCGGCGTCGACCCGCAGCGCGGCTTCGCGGGCGAGCCGGGCTTCTCCGGCTCCCACGACAAGACGATCGACCTGGTGACCTCCGGCACCTACGAGGCGGGGGCCGTCAACGAGCAGGTCTGGAACAGCCGGCGGGCCGCGGGCACGATCGACACCGGCAAGGTCGAGGTCCTGTACCGCACACCGGCCTACGCCGACTACCACTGGCTGCTCGGGGCCGGCGCGCAGCAGACGTTCGGCCCGGGCTTCGCCGACAGGGTCAGCCGGGCCTTCGAGGACCTCGACCCGGCCGTGCCGGAGGACGCCGAGGTGCTCGCGCTGTTCGGCGCCCACCGCTTCGTCCCGACCTCCGCGGACAACTACCGCCAGATCGAGCAGGTCGGGCGGCAGCTGGGCCTGATCACGGGCGGATGACGCCGGCCGCCGTCGCCCTCGACGGCGTCTCGGTCACGTACGGGGGCACTGCCGCGCTGCGGGACGTCACGCTGCAGATCGGCGTGGGCGAGCGCGTGGCCGTCCTCGGCCCGTCGGGCGCCGGCAAGACGACGCTGCTCGGCCTGCTCACCGGGACCGTCCGGCCCGATCGCGGGACGGTGAGCGTGCTCGGCCGGCCTCTGGCGCCCGGCGGGGCGCAGCTGCGGCAGCTGCGCACCCGGATCGGCGTGACCGCCGCGCGGTCGGACCTCGTCGGCCCGCTGCGGGTGGTGCACAACGTGGACGCCGGGCAGCTCGCCCGCTGGTCCCTGCCGAGGGCGGCCTGGTCGCTGCTGCGACCGAGGGGCAGTGCCCAGGCCCGGGCCGCCCTCGAGCAGGTCGGGCTCGCGGACCGGATCTACGAGCGCTGCGACGCGCTGTCCTCGGGACAGCAGCAGCGGGTGGCGCTGGCCCGGCTGCTGGTGCAGGACCCCGAGCTGCTGCTGGCCGACGAGCCGGTCTCGGGCCTCGATCCGGCGCTGGCCGTGCACGTGCTCGGGCTGCTCGCGGACCTGCCGGGCAGCGCCCGCACGCTGGTGGCGACCCTGCACGACCCGGACCTCGCGGTCCGGTTCTGCGACCGGCTGCTCGGGCTGCGCGCCGGGCAGCTCGTGCTCGACACCCCCGCGGCAGCGCTGCCCGCCGGAGCGCTCCAGGAGCTGTACGGGATCCCGGCGTGAGCACGCTGCTCGCCGAGGGGCTGCTGACCCAGCAGGCGGTGGACCGGCCGCCCGGCCGGTCCGGCCCCGCAGGGCGCGCCCCGCGCCGGGTGCTCGGCGTGCTGCTCGTCGCCGGCGTGCTGTGGTCGCTGCACGGCGCGGGGGTCGGCAGCCGGCCGGTCGTGAACCCGGGCGGCTGGCCCCAGGTGCGGGCCTTCCTCGCCGCCGCCCTGCACCCGGAGACCGACGGGGCCTTCCTGCGCCTCGTGGCCGACGCCGCCGTCGTGACCGCGGAGTACGCCCTGCTGGGTACCGCGCTCGCCCTCGTCCTCGGCATGTGCGGCGCCTTCGCGGTCTCCCGCACCTTCTGGCGCGGGGCGGCCGGCCGCAGGGGCGGGCGCGGCTGGACCGCCGCCCGCACCGCCCTCGCGCTCCCCCGCGGGGTGCACGAGGCGGTCTGGGCGCTGGTCCTCGTCAACGTCCTCGGGCTGAACCCGCTCGTGGCCGTGCTCGCCATCGCGCTCCCGTACGGCGCCATCACCGCGAAGGTCTGCGCGGACCTGCTCGACGAGGCACCCCGGGGCGCGTACGACGCCCTGCTCGCCGCGGGCGCGGGCCGCGGACAGGCGCTGGCGTACGGGCTGCTGCCGCTGGCCGGGCAGGACCTGCTGGGCTACGCCTTCTACCGGCTCGAGTGCTCCGTGCGCTCCGCGGTCGTCCTCGGCATCGTCGGGGCCGGTGGGCTGGGCTTCCAGCTGGACCTGTCGTTCTCGGCGCTGCGCTACGGCGAGATGTGGACGGTCATCGACGCGCTCATGCTGCTGTGCGCCGCGACCGACCTGGCCGGCTCCGCCCTGCGCCGGCGGGCCGCGGCGCCGCACGCCCGCTCCCGGCGCGACCGGCACGGCGCCCTCCTGCCGACTCGCGACCGGGTCGTGCCGGCCGCCCTCGCCGTGGCGCTGCTGCTCACCACGTGGTCCTGGGTGCACCTGGGCGTCCAGCTGTCCACCCTGTGGAGCGGACGGGCGGCCGTCCAGGGCCGGCTGCTCGCGACCGCCGCCTGGCCTGCCCGGCACGACCCCGCCTTCGCGCGCGAGCTGTGGCGGCTGTCGCTGCTGACCTTCCAGATGTCGCTGCTGGCCTTCGTGCTGTCGACCGCCGCGGGCGTCGCGGTCGCCGTCGTCGCCGCCCGGCCGTCCGCGGAGCGCCCCGGCGCGGTGCGGCTGGCCGCGCACCTGCTGGCCCGCGGGCTGCTGCTGCTGTGCCGCGCCGTCCCGCCACCCGTGTGGGCGCTCGTCGTGCTGTTCGTGCTCTACCCGGGCCCGCTGCCGGGGGCGCTCGCGCTCGCCGCGTACAACGTCGGCGTCCTCGGCCGGCTCATGGCGGAGGGCCAGGACAGCCTGGCGCCCGGCCCGCTGCGCGCGCTGCGGGCCCAGGGCGCGCCGCGGCTGCAGGCCTGGCTGTACGCCGTGCTGCCGCGCGCCCTGCCCAAGGACCTCGCGTTCGGGCTCTACCGCTGGGAGGTGGCCGCCCGGGAGAGCGTGCTCGTCGGCCTGGTCGGTGCCGGAGGCCTCGGCCAGCTGCTCGCCCGGCAGACCGCGGCCTTCGACTGGCCCGGCGTGCTCAGCACGGTCCTCGCCCTGGTCGCGCTCACGCTCGTCGTCGACCTGATCAGCACTGCCGCCCGCCGGGTCGTCCGGTGAGCTGCTGCGGGACGCAGGCCCGCGTTGCGGGCACGGTTCGTGCGGCCGGTCGTGGGCACGCACCGACTTGTGACGCTACGTGACCCTCTCCTCGCTGCTGGTGGCCGCTCCTCGGTGGACTACGCCGCGGTCTTCACCCACGCCCCGGTGCCCCTGCTGCTGCTGACCCCCGACCTGGTCATCGTCGACGCCAACCGGGCCCGCCTGGAGGCCACCTCGACGACGCTGGAGGCGACCGTCGGGCGGGACCTGTTCGAGGTGTTCCCGCTGAACCCGGACGACCCGGGGGCCGACGGCCTGACGAACCTGAGGGCCTCCCTGCAGCGGGTCCTGGACACCGGGCAGCCGCACGTGATGCAGGTCCAGAAGTACGACATCCCGATGCCGGACGGCACGTACGAGGAGCGGTTCTGGAGCCCGCACAACGTGCCGGTCCTGGACGAGCACGGAGAGGTGGCGCTGCTGCTGCACCGCTCGGACGACATCACCGACTACGTGAGCGCGCGGGACGCCGCCCTGCGCGTGGCCGGGCGGGCCCAGCAGGTCGAGTCCGACCTGTTCTCCCGGGCCCAGGAGCTGCAGGACGTGAACCGCCAGCTGCAGCTGGCCCGGGACGAGCTGGCGGTGCAGGCGCTGCACGACCCCCTGACGGGCCTGCTGGTGCGGTCGGTGCTGCTGGAGCGGCTCTCGCACGCGCTGGCCCGCCTGCAGCGCCGTCCCGGCGACGTGGCGGTGCTGTTCGTCGACCTCGACGGCCTCAAGCAGGTGAACGACACGTACGGCCACGCCGCCGGCGACGCGCTCATCCGTTGCTGCGCGCAGCGCCTGCAGGTCGCGGTGCGTCCGAGCGACGCGGTGGCGCGCATCGGCGGGGACGAGTTCGTGGTCCTGCTCGGCGAGCTCGACCCGGGCGAGGGCGTGGCCGCCGGGGAGTCGGTGGCGCAGCGCCTGCTCGACGCGCTGGAGACGCCCTGCGTCGTCGCACCCGGCGTGCTCGTGCGCCCGCGGGCCAGCATCGGCGTCGCGGCGACCGGCCGGACCAGTGCCGGCCTGCCGATCAGCTGTCCCGACCGCGACGGCCTCGCCGTCAGCGCCGACGTGCTGCTGTCGCGCGCGGACGCCGCGATGTACACGGCGAAGCGGGCCGGGCGCGGGCACCACCGGGTCTTCGACGAGGCCGCGCACCGGGCCGTCGGTGCGCGCGAGCTGCTCGAGCGGGAGCTGCGCGCCGCGCTGCCCGAGCACCGCCTGCGCCTGCACTACCAGCCGATCGTCGATGTCAGCAGCGGCACGACGCACGCCGTGGAGGCGCTGCTGCGGTGGGACCACCCCGACGGGCGCCTGCGGTCGGCGGACGCGTTCGTCGACGTGGCCGAGCAGGTCGGCCTGCTCCCCGACTTCGGCAGGTGGGTGATCGCGGAGGCCTGCCGCCAGCTCGCGGACTGGGACGCCGCCCTCGGCGCACGCGCCCCCCAGCGGATGTTCGTCAACCTGTCCGCGGCGGAGCTGTCCCAGCCGGACCTGCACGACCACGTCGCGGGCTGCGCCCTCGCCACGGGAGTGGACCCGCGCCGCCTGGTCCTCGAGGTCACCGAGACCGGGATGCTCGACGCGTCCGGCAGCGCGGCCACCGTGGACGCGCTGCGGCACCTCGGCTGCCAGCTCGCGATCGACGACTTCGGGACCGGCTACTCCTCGCTGAGCCGCCTGGTGCAGCTGCCGGCCAGCGTGCTGAAGGTCGACCGCTCGTTCCTGCGCGACCTGCACCGCGACCAGCAGTCCGTCGCCGTCATCGCCGCGGTGCTCACCCTAGCCCACAACCTGCGCAAGACGGTGGTCGCCGAGGGCGTCGAGGACGCCGCCAGCCTGGCCGTCCTGCAGGACCTGGGCTGCCCGTACGCCCAGGGCTACCACCTGTCCAGGCCCCAGTCCCCCGACCGGCTCGCCGCCGAGCTGGCCGTCCCTACCGCGGGCTGAGGCCAGCGGGCAGGGGTCGATGGCTCAGCAGGGGTCGACGGCTCAGCAGGGGTCGACGGCTCAGCAGGGGTCGACGGCGCTGCCGGCGCGCCAGTAGCCCATGGACATCACGGCCTGGCAGGGCAGCCCGCACCGCGCGAGCAGGTGCCGGCGGATCTCGCGCACGGCGCCCTGCTCGGCGCAGACCCAGGCGTAGCCGGTGCCGTCCGGCAGCTGGGCCGTGGTGGCCGCCTCGACGAGGGCCGCGCCCGGCCGGCCCCGTACGGCGTGGCACCAGCGCACCTCGACGCCCGGGGACAGCGCGAGCGGCAGCTCGTCCGCGGCGCCCGGCACCTCCACGAGCAGGAGCACCGGCTGCGCGTCGCCCGCGGGACGCCGCTCCAGGACGGCGGCGACGGCGGGCAGGGCGGTGTGGTCGGCGACGAGCACCTGCCAGTCGGTGCCCGGCGGCACCTCGTACTCCCCGTAGGCGCCGTAGACGCCGACCTCGTCGCCGACGGCGGCCCGCCCCGCCCAGGCCGAGGCGGGTCCGGTGTCGCCGTGCAGGACGACGTCGACGTCCAGCTCGCCGGCCGCGGGGCGGGCGTGGCGGACCGTGTAGGTGCGCAGCACCGGTCGCACGTCCGCCGGCGTGGCCCGCCAGGACCCGTACCAGTCCGACGGGGACGGCAGGACGGGGCGGTCCTGGCCGGGTAGCGGGAGCATGAGCTTCACGCGCTGGTCCGGGCCGTCGTCGAGGAAGCCGCGCAGCGTCGGGCCGCCCAGCGTGATCCGGACCAGGTGGGGGGTGAGGCGCTGCACCGCGCGGACGGTGGCCGCGTGCAGGCCCATCCCGGCATGCCCGCTCTTCGTCGCCCGGCTAGGGGCGCGGCGCGCAGGTGCGGGGGCCGTCACTGGCGCTCCTCCCGGTCGTGCCGTGCCGGACCTCCGACCTCGTCCCCTAAGGTAAACCCACCCTTAGCAGCACGGCGACCCGGAGGTCGCGCCCGGTCCTGCGGGCGCGACGCTCGCAGGCCGCTCCCGACGGCGAGGACCGCAGATGACCAGAGCACCGGCCCCGCCCTTCTCCAGCGTGGTGACCAGCACGGACGAGCTGGGTGCGCTGTACACCCCGCCCTCGGCCGCCGTCGCCGCGAAGAAGATCGACCACGTCGACGCGGGAGCGGCCGCGCTCATCGCCGCCAGCCCGCTCGTGCTGCTCGCCACCTCCGACGAGCACGGCCGCTGCACGGTCTCGCCCCGCGGCGGCCCGGCCGGCTTCGTCCGGGTGCTGGACCCGCACCGGCTCGCCCTGGCCGACGCCCCCGGCAACCGGTTGCTCGACTCGGCGCGCAACCTGCTCGCCAACCCGCACGTCGGCCTGCTGTTCGTGCTGCCGGGCCGCAGCTGGACGCTGCGGGTGGCGGGGCGGGCGTGGCTGACCCGTGACCCGGAGGTGCTCGCGGCGCTGCCGGACGCCGACGGGGCGCGCCGGCTCGCGATCGGCGTGCAGGTCGAGTCCACCTTCGTGCACTGCGGCCGGGCGTTCGAGCTCGGCCAGGTGTGGCAGCCGGAGGCCTGGGAGGCCGTGGACGCGCCCGATGCGGCAGCCGTGTTCCGCGGGCACGTCGCCGCGAACACCGGGCGGACCGTGGGTCCGGACGGGACCGTGGGCCCGGACCCGGCGGGGAGCGCCGGCTGACCACCTCGGCGCAGGCCGGGCGGGTGCGGAGCCTGCGGCGGCCGGCCGGCCTGGTCCTCGCGCTGGCCGTGCTGGTGCTGGTGGTGCTGCTCAGCATCGCGGTCGGGACCAAGCCCATCGCCCTCGGCACCGTCCTGCACGCCCTGGGCTCGCCCGACGGCAGCGAGGACAGCCTGATCGTGCGCACCCTGCGGGTGCCCCGGACCGTGCTCGGCCTCACGGTCGGCGCCGCCCTCGGGGTCGCCGGCGTCCTCATGCAGGGGCTGACCCGCAACCCGCTCGCCGACCCCGGCGTGCTGGGGGTGAGCGCCGGCGCCGCCCTCGCGGCCGTCCTCGGCTTCCGCTTCGGCCTGACCGCCCCGCCGCAGACCGCCGCGCTGGCCGCGCTGGGCGCCGCGGGAGCCGGCGCCGTCGTGTACGCCCTCGGCAGCCGCGGCCGCGCGGGCGCCACCCCGGTCGCCCTGGCGCTGGCGGGGGTCGCGATGACCTTCCTGCTGCAGGGCCTGGTGAACGCGGTCGTGCTGCTCGACGCCGAGTCGCTGGACCGGCTGCGGTTCTGGAACGTGGGTGCGTTCGCGGACCGCGGCCTGGACCTGCTGCCCGGCGCGGCGGTGCTGCTGGTGGCCGGCGGTGTCCTGGCGGTCGTGGTCGCCCGGCCGCTGGACCTGCTCGCGCTCGGGGACGAGACGGCCCGCGGGCTCGGCGTCTCCGTGGGGCGCACCCGGCTGCTCGCCGCCGCGGGGGCCGCGCTGCTCGTGGGCGGCTCGGTCGCCCTGTGCGGGCCGCTGGCGTTCGTCGGGCTGGTCGTGCCGCACGTGGCCCGGGCGCTCGCCGGTCCCGGTCACCGCTGGCTGCTGGCGTACGCCGTGGTGCTCGGCCCCCTGCTCGTGCTCGTGTCCGACGTGCTGGGTCGCGTGGTGGCCCGGCCCGGCGAGCTGCAGGCCGGCGTGGTCACCGCGCTGGTCGGGGCGCCGTTCTTCGTGCACCTGGTGCGCCGGCAGCGGCTGGCGGGGCTGTGAGCTCCCCCGTGCGGGCCGGCCCGGTCCACGGCGCCGTGCGGCCGGGGGGCGGCAGCCTCGTGCTGCGCCGCGGAGCCGTCTCCGTCGTCGTCCGGCCCCGCGCCCTGGCCGTCGGGCTGGTGCTGCTGGTCCTGCTGCTGCTCACCGCGGCGGTGAGCCTGTCGGTCGGCGACTTCCCCGTCCCGCTGCGCGAGCTGGTCCAGGTGCTGCGCGGGGCGGGGACCGGCGGGCAGGAGTTCGTCGTCCTGGACGTCCGCCTGCCCAGGGTCCTGTGCGGCCTGCTCGTGGGCGCGGCTCTCGGGCTCGCCGGCGCGCTCACCCAGGCCGTCGCCCGCAACCCGCTGGCGAGCCCGGACGTGCTGGGCGTCACGGCCGGCGCCAGCGCCGCAGCGGTGGCCGTGATCGTCCTCGGCGCCCCGCTCGGGGTCGGCCTGCCCGTGGCCGCGCTGGCGGGCGGGCTGGCCACCGCCGCCGTCGTCTTCCTGCTCGCCGCGCGCGGCGGCGTCGCGGGCGTGCGCCTGGTGCTCGTCGGCATCGGCGTCACCGCGGTGCTGCAGGCGGTGATCAGCTACCTGCTGCTGCGGGCGGACGTCTCGCAGGCGGGCGCGGCCCTGGTGTGGCTGACCGGCAGCCTGAGCGGCCGGGGCTGGACGCAGGTGCTCATCGCCGGGGTGGCGGTCGGCGGGCTGCTCCCGCCGGCCCTGCTGCTGACCCGCCCGGTCGCCGTCCTGCAGTTCGGCGACGACACCGCACGCGGCCTCGGTGTCCGCACCGCCCGGCTGCGCGGCGCCGTGGTGCTGCTCGCGGTCGCCCTCGCGGCGCTGGCCAGCGCGGCCGCCGGCCCGATCGCCTTCGTCGCGCTGGCGGCGCCGCAGGTCGCGCTGCGCCTGGCGAGGACGCCGGGCCTGCCGCTGACGCTGTCGGCCCTGGTGGGCGCGCTGCTCGTCGCCGTGTCCGACCTGCTGGCGCGCCGGCTGCTCGCGCCGACCGACCTGCCGGTGGGCGTCGTCACCGCCGTGCTCGGCGCCCCCTTCCTGCTGTGGCTGCTGGCCCGCGCCTCGGGCGGTGGCCGGTGAGCAGGCTGCGCGCGCAGGACCTCGACCTGGCGTACGGCGGCCGCGCGGTCGTGCGCGGGCTGAGCGTCGACGTGCCGGACTTCCAGGTGACGGTCATCGTCGGCGCGAACGCGTGCGGCAAGTCGACCCTGCTGCGCGGGCTGTCCCGGCTGCTCGCACCGCAGGCCGGCCGGGTGCTGCTGGACGGCCGGGCGATCGATGCGATGCGCACCCGGGACGTCGCGCGCACCCTCGGCCTGCTCCCGCAGTCCCCCACCGCGCCGGAGGGGCTCACCGTCGGCGACCTCGTCGGCAGGGGGCGCAGCCCGCACCAGCGGTGGTTCGCCCAGTGGTCGGAGTCCGACGAGCAGGCCGTCGTCGAGGCGCTGCGGCGGACCGGGACCGAGGAGCTCGCGGGGCGTCCGGTCGACGAGCTGTCGGGCGGGCAGCGCCAGCGGGTCTGGATCGCGATGACCCTCGCGCAGGGCACGGACCTGCTGCTGCTCGACGAGCCGACGACCTTCCTCGACCTGGCCCACCAGGTGGAGGTGCTCGACCTCGTGGCCGACCTCAACGCCCGGGACGGGCGCACTGTGGTCATGGTGCTGCACGACCTCAACCAGGCCTGCCGCTACGCCGACCACCTGATCGCCATGCGCGACGGCGGGGTGCACGCGCAGGGCCGCCCCGAGGAGGTCATCACCGAGCAGCTCGTGCGGGAGGTCTTCGGGCTCGAGGCCCGGGTGCTGCCCGACCCCGTGACGGGGACGCCGATGGTGCTGCCGCTGTCGACGCGCCAGCGCCGCCCGCAGCCGCCCGGCCTGACGGGCTGAGCGGCTGCGGGAGCGGTCAGCTCGCGTACGTCCCGTCGACGACGATGGACTGCAGGTCCGCGGTGATCCGGTCCACGCCCACCGCGCTGTTCAGCGCCCAGAGGAAGTACGGCACCGTGCCGACGTGCCCGGCCTTCACCACGGGAAGGCGGGACACCACGGGGAGCGCGGTGAAGTCGGCCAGCTCGGTCTTCGCGTCGCTGCTGTAGCCGAACACCAGCACGTCGGCGTCGTGGGAGCCGAGGACCTCCTGGGAGAGCTTCTTCTGCGCCTGCGCGTCGGGCAGCCCCCCGTCGTTCGCGGTGCCGGGGCCCTGCGCCGCCGGCTGGACGAGCCCGGCCGCCTCGACGACCTGCGAGGGCAGCGACGGCGGCACGAACGCCAGCGGCTGCTGGAAGTAGCGCAGCAGGCTCACCGAGCTGCCGGCCTTGCCCGCGTCCCGCACCGAGGCGGTCAGCGCCGCCACCGCGCTCTCCGCGGCGGCGACCCGGCTCTCCCCCGCCGGGCGCACGCCCACGGCGTCGGCGAGCGCGAGGGTCGTCTGCTGCCAGGTGCCGCTCGGGATCACCGTGACCGGAGCGATCTGCCGGGCCCGGTCCAGGGTGTCCTCGTAGTACTGGACGTAGCTCTCGTCGATGACGATCAGGTCCGGGTCGAGCTGCGCCAGGGCCTCCAGGTCCAGGGTGAGCCCGTCGGTCACCGCCGGCGCCTCCAGGGTCTTCGCCTTCACCGCCGGGTCGAGCCCCTCGATGCCGTCCAGCGTCGGGCCGCTGAAGTCGGCGCTGTAGATGCCGCCGGCGACCGGCACGCCGAGCGCGGCGAGCTCGAAGACGAGCCCGGACAGGTCGACGACGTCGAGGTCGGCGGCCGGGGCAGCCGAGGACGGGGCCGGGGCGCTGCCGGCAGCGGTGCCGCCGGGACCGCCGCTGGACCCGCTGCTCCCGCACCCCGGCAGGACGGCGACGGACAGCAGGGCGGCGGCGAGGACGTTCAGGCGGCGCACGGGCGACTCCTCCTGTTAGGGGAGCCTCACCTAAGCACAGGGCCGCTCCCGCCCGGGCGCGCGCTGCCCGCCCCCGCGCTCCTGCAGCCGATCAGCCCTCTGACCGGTGGGAACACCCGGCAGCGGGCAGGAGCCCCGGTGTCCGTGTCCCCTCTGCCTGGAGTCCCGATGCTGAAGGATCAACCCGTCCCCGACCGCCCCGAGGTCGTCCGCCACGAGGAGCGCCTCAAGGTCGGGACGACGCAGGTGCCCTACGAGCGGGTCGTCCTGCGTCGCCGCATCACCACGGAGGTGCGCCAGATCGAGGTCACGGTGCGCCGCGAGGTCCTCGAGGTGCAGCGCGACCAGCTGTCCGGCCAGGACGCGGGGACCGCGGCGCTCGGGGACACGGCCCAGCAGCCGCTGGTCATCGTCCTGTCGGAGGAGGTGCCGGTCGTGCAGATGCAGACCCGGCCGTACGAGCAGGTGCGCGTGGTCGTGGACCGCACCACCGAGCACGTCGAGGTCACCGAGACCGTGGGCAAGGAGCAGGTCGAGCTCACGACCGAGCTGACGGACGGCACCCGCCGCTGAGCTGGAGACGTCCCGGCAGGGGTGCGAGCGGGCTCCCCACCTCGTCCCGCGGCCCCTGCCGGCGGTCAGCCCGGTGCCGGGCCTGCCCGCCGCCCGCCGGTAGGCAGGCGGCGGGCGCCGTACGGCTAGGGGACGACGGGGGCGACGACGAGGACCTCCTCGGCGGGCCCGGTGGACGTGCCGGAACGGCGACGGAGCCGGGCCACGGCGACGAGGACCACCCGACCGCGGCGGCGACGCGCCGGCGCGGCACCGGCCGGCGGGACGTCCCCCGTCGTCGCGGCGGTGCCCGTCGTGGCGGAGGGCACCGGCGCGCGTCCCGGCGGGACCGGCACGGTCGTGGACCGGCCCGGCGTCACCGGAGCCGGGGCGGGGGTCGGGGTGGCAGGCCCGCGCCGGCGCCGGCGCGCGACCGCTGCAAGAGCGGGGAGCGCGACCAGGAGCCAGCTCGGCTGGACGACGGCGACGGTCTTGGTGCGGACGCAGACCCTGGGCACGAGACCCTTGGGCCGGCGCACGGTGATCTCGGGGAGCATGTGGCCTCCTGGCCGGTCGGACGGACCCGGTATGTCGCCCGTAGCGCCTGCGGCCAATCCCGCGAGCCGGGTGAAGCCGCGGGGACCGCTGCCGGTAGGCGCTGCGCCTACGCTCGACGACCCGACCGGCAGGGGGAGCAGCGCGTGACCAGCCCGTTCGACGACGCCGACCGTCCGCGGGCGCCGCGCCACGAGCAGGCCCGCCAGACCGCCGTGGGCCGGCACGGCCAGTCGACCCTGGTCGCGATCCACGCCCACCTGCGCGCGGAGATGGAGCAGGTGGTGCAGGCCGTGCGCGCCGCGCTCACCGACGCCCGCCGCGCCGCCGACGCGCGGGCGCTGATCAACGACCTGTCCATGGTCGTCGACCACCGCGCGCTCGGCTCGTTCTGCGGCCGCCACTGCCAGGTCGTCGCCATGCACCACCGCATCGAGGACCAGGTCATGTTCGTCGACCTGGCCGAGGCGGACCCCGACCTCGGGCCGGTGCTGGACCGGCTGGGCGTCGAGCACACCGTTCTCCACGACGCGCTCGTCGCGCTGGACAGCGCCCTGGTGGCGCTGGTCCGCGGCGAGGCGGCGGCCCTGCCCCGCGTCGCGCAGGCCGCCGAGACCCTGCAGGCGGGGCTGCTCAGCCACCTCGACTACGAGGAGGAGGAGCTGCTGCCCGCGCTCGGCCGGCTCGAGGTCTTCGTCTGAGCGGCCGCTCCGCGGACCTGTCGCGGGGTCTGACAGTCTGCCCGCACGGCCCCCGCGACGAGGGGCCCGGCGACGGGAGCACGATGAGCACGGAGCACTCGACCGGCGTGAGCTTCCCCGCCGGCCCGGACGGCAGCCGCAGCACCAGCGCCACCGGGCGGGCCGTGGTCGCCGGTGCGCTGCGCCGCACCGACCCGGTCGGCGCGGCCGGCTGCGAGCGCGAGACGAACTGGCGCACCGGCTACCTCGTCCACTTCCGCCGGCTGGTCGAGGCGGGCCTCGCGTCGCGCCAGGCCGCGCTGCAGATCGCGGGCGACGGCCTCACCGCCCTGCACGAGCAGATGGCCGTCGTCGGCCCGGACGGGGCCGAGCGGCCGCTGTCGCAGGCCTTCGTCGCCGCTGCGCCGGCGGCGGCGGACGCGGGGTACGACACCGCGACGGTCACCGGTACGGCCGAGCCCGACCGCACCTTCAGCCTGCCCTTCCGCGGTGAGCGGCTGACGGGGGACGCGCTGCGCCGGCGGCTCGACGAGTGGGTGCGGACCGGCGCGCTGGAGGCCTCCTGCGCCACCGCCGTGCAGGCGGTCGCCGACGACCCCGAGGGGCTGGACCTCGCGGGCCTGCAGGTGGCGGTGCTCGGCGCCGGCGCGGAGATGGGCCCGCTGCAGTCGCTGCTGCGCTGGGGCGCGGACGTCGTCGCCGTCGACCTGCCGCGCCCCGAGCTGTGGAAGCGCCTGCTGTCGACCGCCCGCCAGGGCGCCGGCCGCCTGCACCTGCCCGTCCCGCGCGGCACCGGGGAGGTCGGCGACGACGCCCTCGCCGCCGTAGCAGGCGCGGACCTGCTGCACCAGCTGGGACCGCTGGCGGCCTGGCTCGAGCAGGTCCCCGACCGGCTGGTCCTCGGCAACTACGTGTACGCCGACGGGGCGACCAACGTCCGGGTCTCCGCCGCGGTCGACGCTCTGACCCG
>Ga0210040_10002766_pt1 | contig 24357 bp, 28 predicted proteins | sample CryGeyCG12114_NA_FD_185462 | JGI IMG/M metagenome (GOLD analysis project Ga0210040, IMG submission 185462) | Groundwater microbial communities from aquifer - Crystal Geyser CG19_WC_8/21/14_NA (SPAdes) (version 2) | ecosystem: Environmental > Aquatic > Deep subsurface > Groundwater | place: USA... | reverse complement strand
CGAGCAGGTGACCGCGCTCGCGAAGCGCGCCATCACCGCCGAAGCTGCCGCCGAGTTCGGCGTGATCCCGATCGCGACCGACGCCGACATGCCCGCCGGGCTGCCGGACTACTGGACGCAGGCGAACGGATACCTGCCCGGACTGCTCTTCCCGTACCGGTCCCCGGACGGTGAGACCGTCACGCATCAGCTTCGGCCCGACACGCCGGTGCTGTACGACGGCGACACGAAGAAGTACGTCTTCGAGAAGGACGCGCCGTCGATCCTGAACGCGGCTCGCGTCGGCGACGACGACGCGCCCGTGATGATCGTCGAAGGCACCTGTCAGACGATCGCGGCGTCGATGTACGCGCCGATCGGCTTCAGCGTCTACGGCATCGCCGGTGCGCAGTCGTGGATGAAGCGCGGCGTGCCGACGCGCGATCTCGCCGTCGTCGACGGGCGCGACGTGTTCATCGTGCTCGACGCCGACGCCGCGTCGAACCTGAACGTCTACACGGCAGGCGTGCAGCTCCGTGAAGCGTGCATCGCGCAGGGTGCCGAGAGCGTCCGCTTCGTCCGCGTGCCCGGCACGAAGAGCACCGGTCTCGACGACGTGCTCGCGTCCGAGACGCCGGAGCGCCGGACGAAGTACCTCACGCGGCTGATCGAACTCACGCGCAACCGCCCGAAGAGCGAGAAGCCGGAGCTGCCCGCCGCGACGAAGCCGAAGGCGAAGAAGTCGAGCGACGACGGCGACGGCTCGCCGTTCTTCGACGGCGAGAAGTTGAAGGTGCAGACGCTCGCCGAGCACGTCGTCGGCGCGCAGCCCGCTGCGCTCACGCGCGAAGACAAGATCGCGCTGTACATCGACGGCGTGTACCGCATCGACGGGAAGGGTTTCCTGTCGACCGTCACGAACCTGCTCGGCGAGGACTTCCGGTCGTCGCACCTGACGAACGCCGAGATGTTCGCCGTCGGTCGGCTGGCAGCGGCGGGCAACTACCTGACCGACCGCGTCGACGAGCCGCTGATGAACTGCCGGAACGGGATGGTCGACCTGCGTACCGGCGAGCTGCTGGCACACGACCCGAAGTACCGGTCGAGCGTGCAGTTCCCGGTCGACTACGACCCGAACGCGACCGCGCCGACCTACGAGCAGTGGGCGAAGGAACAGATCGGCGATCAGCTCGACGATCTCGAAGAGTCGGTCGCGATGATGATCGACCCGTCGCAGACGCCCACGAAGGCTGTGTTCCTGTTCGGCCCGTCGCGGTCCGGCAAGTCGACGTTCCTGCGTCTGATGCAGGACGTCGCGGGCGACGAGAACACGAGCGCCGTCAGCCTGCACGCGCTCGCCGAAGACCGCTTCGCCGCTGCGAACGTGTACGGCAAGGCGCTGAACGTGTCCGCCGACCTGAAGGCCGCGCACGTCGACGACATCTCGATGTTCAAGCTGATGACCGGCGAAGACTTGATTCAGGCGAACCGGAAGTACGGCTCGCAGTTCGCGTTCACGAACCGGGCGCTGTTCGCCTTCAGCGCGAACGAGCTGCCCACGGTCGGCGAGTCGTCCCGCGCCTACAGCGAGCGCATCAAGCCGTTCTTGTTCCCGAACTCGTTCGCGGGGCGCGAGGATCACACGCTCGAACCGCGCCTGCGTGAAGAGCTGCCCGGCATCCTCGTGCGGTGGGTCAAGGCGTGGCAGCGGCGGACGGAGCGCGGGAAGGCGCTCGACACGAACGCCGCCGTGCGCGAGAAGTTCGAGCAGGCGTCTGACCGCGTCCGCGCCTTCGTCGCCGAGTGCTGCGAGATCGTCGAGAACTCGACGGCGAGCACGACGTCGGAGCTGTACACCGCGTTCCGCAACTGGACGGACGACGAGGGCCGTACGCCGATGGCGAAGGGGAAGGTGCGCGATCGGCTGCGCATGGTGCCCGGCGTCGTCGAGATGGTCAGCAGCGGCAAGTCGCGGGGATGGAACCTGCGCGTGAAGCCGCGCAGTGAGTGGTCGACCGGGGCGGGCGGGGACGGGCCGGACGTCGGCAGTTCCGAGACCGGACCGGGTACTAAGTCGCCGGAGGATGGAACTTTGTCCGTTTCAGACCACCCTACGCCCGTCGGGAACGATGTTCTTCCGAACAAGATCACTGAAGAAGTGTCCACCCTGGAAGTCAGTAGGGTAGGCCGAAACGGACAAAGTTCCATGATCGACAGCCTGCTGACGGACCTCGCGCAGCAGCCGCCGGTCGACCTGTGCCCGGACTGCGACGAGCCGCGCGACCTCGTGCCGCCCGCGATGTTCTGGCGCGCCTGCCGCCACTGCACGCCCGCGACCTTCGAGCGCACGTCGTGAGCGCGACACGCGCGAAGCTGCGTCGGCACCTGCGCCCCGCCCCGTCGGTCAAGGTGGTGTATGATGGTCACATGGACAAGCTGAAGAAGGTCGCGATCACGGTCGCGCTGTTCGTCGCGGTGTGGGCGCTCGCCGCGTTCTGGTTCGGCGTGCTGCTCGCGTGGACGGACTACACGTCGTCGCCGTGGTGGGTCGACGCGCTCGGCTGCGGTCTCGGTGTCGGCGTGGTGACGGTGTACGAGCGGATCAAGGAGCTGTGACGATGGAGACATACACGACGACCGTCGGCGGTCAGGACGTGCTCGTTCACGTCGGACCTGACTTCGGGCCGATGCCCGCGCCCGGCGTGCTCGGTCTGGACGTCGAGTCGACGTACCTCACCGACCGCGCGCAGTTCGACCCGGCGTTCAAGGTGCGCACGGTGCAGTTCGCCACGGAACAGGAAGCGTGGGTTCTCGACGTCACCGACCCGGCGCAGCGCGCCACGGCGGCGGGCATCCTGACCGACACGGCGTTCTCGTTCTGCTCGCACACGAACATGGACGTGCTGTCGGTGCTCGCCGAGTTCGGGATCGACATCGCCGACCGCAACATCGACACGCGGGCGCTCGCCATCATGGCGGACCCGGACAAGGACAACGACCGCGACCTGAAGACGCTCGGCACGCTGTACGGCATGGACGAGCTGCGTCAGGACGACGAGTCGCTGTACGCATGGATGCAGGCGCGGTGGGTCGACGCGGGCGGTCGCAAGAACGCGGCGAAGGCGCACATCGAGCAGGTAGGGTGGGACGCGCTCGCGTCGCTGCCCGTCGACGAGCTGCCCGACCGCTTCTTCATCTACGCAGGCAAGGATGCGATCGTGTGTCGTCGCCTGCTGCCGCTGCTGATCCCCGCCACGCAGGCACCCGCCGAGCTGCTGCGCATCGAGCAGTGGCTTGCCGCCACCTGCAACCGGATTCAGGCACGCGGGCTGCGTGTCGACGAGAACGAGCTGAACAGTCTTCTCGCCTACGCCCGCGCCGAGACCGGCGACGCCGAGCGTGTGGCGAAGGAGATCACGGGCGGCATCACGCTGCGCTCGCCGAAGTTGCAGGGATGGTTCGGCGAGCACGGCGTCGAGTGGGACGACTGGACGGGCGCGCTCACGCCGAAGGGCACGCCGTCGCTCGCGAAGGAGAACGTGAAGCTGATCGGTGACTTCCCGCTCGACGAGCAGGGTCGCGCCGTCTTCGACGCGCTGATCAAGTTCCGCCGGTCGCTCGATCTGCTGAACAAGTGCGAAGGCATCTCGGCGCGCATCGTCGACGGTCGGATTCACCCGCTGCTGAACCCGGTCGGCGCGACGACGACGGCGCGTATGTCGTCGAGCGGGCCGAACCTTCAGAACATGTCGAAGACCGACCGGCGTATGCGCGGCATGTTCCTGCCCGATCCCGGTCACGAGCTGTGGACGATCGACTTCGATCAGGTCGAGCTTCGCGTCGTCGCCGGTCTCGCTCGCGAAGAGAAGATGATCGAAACGATTCTCGCCGGTGGTGACCTGCATCAGCTCACCGTCGACGAGCTGGCAGCGATGGGCGTCACGATCTCTCGTCAGGTCGGCAAGATGGCGAACTTCCTGATCGTCTACGGCGGCGGTCCGAAGGCGCTCGCCGAGCAGGCAGGCATCCCGCTCGACATCGCCGCTGAAGTCGTCTACGGCATCCGAGAGCGGTACCCCGCGATCAACGCGCTGACGATCTACATGTCAGGCATGAAGGACGAGGTTCGCACGATCTCCGGTCGTCGCCTGCCCGTCACGGTGAACCGGAAGACGGGCGACGTCCGGTCGTACGCGAACGTGAACTACCTCGTGCAGTCGAGCGCGCGTGAACTGCTCGTCGATGCGTGGCACCGCTTCGCCGTCGACTTCGGTCACGACGGCGTCGTGTGGTGGCCGGTTCACGACGAACTCGTGCTTCAGGTGCCGACCGGCGAGCAGGCAGCGCAGATCATCGCCGACGCCGAACGCGCGATGACGCTCGACTTCATGGGCGTGCCGATCACGGCGAGCGCGGTACGGTTGGTCGACGAGCAGGGCGTCAGCCGGTGGATGCCGGGCGACGTCGCCGAGAAGATCGCGAAGGGGAAGTCGTGAGCGCGCTCGAAGAGCTGGCACAGGCGGTGCTCGACGGGCGCGTGTCCGTCCGTCAGTCGATGCCGTCCCGCAACAGCGGCACGGTGACGTACTCGATCAAGGTCGAGCCGAAGAAGGAGCAGGGACAGTGACGACGAGGACGTTCACGGCGCGGTACGCCGGGGAGTGCGACGACTGCGGGTTCGCCTTCGACGAGGGCGACACGATCGGGTACGACGACGGCGGCAACCTGTCGCACGCGCGGTGCCTGAACGACGCGGCGGCTCGCGAAGGGAAGATGACGGAGGGCGCGCCCGATGACCTCTTCTAACGACAAGTGGCAGTACGCGAAGCGTGCGCCGACGCCGGGTCGAGAGTGTGTCGACTGCAAGGCTGCCGGGCGTCCGCTGACTCGTCCCGCCCCGTTTCCCGGTCCCCGCTGCTACAGCGACGACATCAGCGCGCGCAAGGCGGCGAAGAAGAAGTCGAAGGCGCGCCGCGTCGAAGCGACGTACAGCATCAGCGAAGAGCAGTACGACGCGATGTACCGTGCGCAGGCGGGGCGGTGCTTCGGCTGCCGCCGCGCCACGGGCGCGACGAAGCGGCTCGCCGTCGACCATGACCACGCCTGCTGTCCCGGTCCGACGTCGTGCGGGAAGTGCGTGCGCGGTCTGCTGTGCGACACGTGCAACCGGACGCTCGGTCACTACCGCGACGACCCGGCTGCCTTCGAGCGCATGGCGGGGTACCTGCGTGACTGGCCGTCCCGTCGCGCCGGAGTGGTCCCGCCGCCCGTAGGCGTGTACAGTGGTCACCATGACGACTGACGATGCCGCACAGCGGCAGGAGTTCAACGCCGCCGTACGCGACCTCGTCGGCGTTGCCGAGATCGCCGACACGCTCGGCGTGCCGCGCACGACGGTTTCGATGTGGGCAGCGCGACGCGCTGCGTCGGGTTTCCCCGCCCCGCTCGAAACGCTCGCGATGGGTCCGGTCTACTCGATGACCGCCGTTCGCGCGTGGTACGCCGACCGATACGGGAAGGGAGGTACGACGTAATGGGTTGGGCAGACGCAGCGGTGCAGATCGCGTTCATGGTGCTGTGCGGTTTCATCGTGTGGTGCGTGGTCAAGGCGAGCAAGTAAGAACATGAAGTGCGGGGAGGGATGCGGGCATGAGTAGCGACGTGGTGATCGGCTCGACATCGAAGCGGCACAGCGGGCGTGGTCGCGACGACCGTCGCTCGATGGGCGAAGAGATTCTTCGCCGTCGCACGCGGGGCGAGCGCATGTACGAGATCGTCGCCGATCTGAAGATCAGCGAGGACACGGCAAACCGGTACATGAAGATCGCGCTCGACGCCCGCATCCCTCCCACCGTCGACGAGTACCGGCGCGTGCAGAACGACACGCTCGATCAGCGCGAGACGATGCTGCGTCAGCAGATTGACGCGCTCGACGCGATGCTGACGACGCCCGACGTCCCGATGTCGCTCGCTGCGTCCCTGCTCGCCGAGCGTCGGCAGACCGTGGCGACCCTGCTCCGGCTCGACGAGCGCCGGGCGAAGCTGAACGGCACCGACGCGCCCGTGCGGTCCGACGTGACGGTCACCGTGCAGGACGGCGAAGACGCCGAGCTTGCCGAGATGATCGCCGAGCAGCGCGCGGCGGCTGCCGCACGAGAGGCGACGAAGACCGATGCCGTTCAGTAACCCGGACCTGTTCACGGTCCGCCGCGTCGACCCGATCCGGTGGGCGCTGCGCGAGCACGACCTGACGTACCACGGCGAGCGGCAGACGTTCGTCGTCCCGGTCGGCTACGTGACCGACTTCGCGTCGGTGCCGTGGTTCCTTCAGTGGTTCGTGCCGCGCACCGGCGTGTGGACGCTCGCCGCCGTCCTGCACGACTGGCTGATCACGCACGGCATCGCGCTCGGTCTCGTGACGTCGCGCGACTGTGACGGTCTGTTCCGCCGCGTCCTGCGCGAAGAGGGAACCGGCTTCGTCCGCCGGTGGCTGATGTGGGCAGCGGTCCGCGTCGCCGCCCCGTTCAGCGAGCAGCGCCGCCCGTCCGGCATCGTGCGCGACCTGCCGATGCTCGCCGTCGTCCTGTCGCCGTTCGTCGCGATCGCGTGGGCGCTGCTCGCGTGGCTGCTGTGACGTTCGAGTACCGCGCGGATCGCTCCGTCGGATGGAACCGTAAGGCCGCGTCGATCTCCGACCCGATGGCGTTCGCGCGCATCTACCTGTCGCACCATCTCCGGTCTGAAGAGACCGGCGGCGAGATGACGTTCAGCGAAGTTCACCATTCGTGGTGCGAGCACGCTAAGTCGTGGATGCTGCCGATCGGCGAGCCGATGCAGCACCGCGATGCGTTCGTCGCGCCGCGCTCGATGGGCAAGTCGACGTGGTGGTTCCTGATCCTGCCGATGTGGGCGGCTGCCTTCGGATACGTCAAGTTCGCCGCCGCGTTCGCTGACAGCGCGTCGCAGGCCGAAGCGCACCTTCAGACGTTCAAGCACGAGCTTGACACGAACGAGAAGCTGCGCGCTGACTTCCCCGATCTCGTCGCGCCCGCCCGCCGTCCGCGCGGTACGCAGGTCGCTGACAACCGCGCGATGCTGTTCACGTCGAGCGGGTTCGTGTTCGCCGCCCGTGGCATCGACTCGTCGTCGCTCGGCATGAAGGTCGGCGAGCGTCGGCCCGACCTGCTGATCTTCGACGACATCGAGCCGGACGAGTCGTCGTACAGCGCCGACCTTGCGAAGAAGCGGCTCGGCACGCTCACCGACGCGATCTTCCCGCTGAACATCAACGCGCGAGTCGTCATCGCGGGCACGGTCACGATGCCCGGCTCGATCGTTCATCAGCTCGTGCGGTCCGTGCGCGAGACCGGCGCGCCTGAACAGTGGATCGTCGACGAGAAGGTCAAGTGCCACTACTACCCGCCTATCGTCACAGACGAAAGTACGGGCGAAGAGCGCAGCGTGTGGCCGGGCCGATGGTCGCTCGACTTCCTGCGCTCGATCCGGCACACGGCGAGCTTCGCGAAGAACTACGCGAACGACCCGCGCGGCATCAACGGCGCGTACTGGTCCGCTGACGACTATCAGTACGGCACCGACGAGGGACAGCCGCACCGGTGGTTGATCTCGATCGACCCTGCCGTGACGACGAAGAAGTCGAGCGACTTCACCGGTGTGTCGGTCGTGAGCTGTCGGCGCGATGGGACGAAGGCAGTCGTCCACTATGCGACCGAAGTCAAGGTGAAGGGCGACGGTCTGCGCGAGCTTGTGCTTCAACTGCTCGACACGTTCCCCGAAGTCGGCTTGATCTTGATCGAGAGCAATCAGGGCGGCGAGGTATGGGAGACGGTTCTTCACCACCTGCCCGTGAAGATCAAGTCGAAGCACAACGCGCTGAAGAAGGAACTGCGCGCGTCGCAGGCGCACACGCACTATCAGCGCGGGCGCGTCCTGCACGCGAAGCGGCTCGATCGTCTCGAAGAACAGCAGATCGCGTTCCCGAAGGCACCGCACGACGACATGGTCGACAGCGTCGGCACCGCGCTGATCTACTTTCTCGGACCACGGCGCGCCGCGCCGCAGGGTGGTGCGCGAACGTCGTCGTATGTGTAAGCTGTACACCATGACCACGCAGACGAACATCATCGACATGACCGACCGCACCGCGACCGCCGAGCTGCCGGAGATCACCGCGCAGAACGTCCGCGACTTCAACCGTGGCTTCGCCCGCGCCATGCGCGAGGACGCCGACGGTCTGTCGCCCGACGCGCTGCGCGACCTGCTCGGCGACGCGACGTTCACGCCGCCCGCCGACGACACCGTGCGCATCCCGACGTACATGGGCGAGCCGATGCTGCCGCCGGTTCCCGGCGCGCCGACGACCACGCTTCACGGTCGCCCCGGTGCCGTCCCGACCGGTCAGCGTCGCGCGGCTGCCATTCTCGCCGCGATGTCGCTCGGTGCCGCCGTCGCCCCGATCGTGATCCGCTGATGCGCATCAAGCTGTACGGCGGACCCGGCGACGGGTGCGAGCTGAACGTCGACCTGCCGGAGATCGGCACGTTCGCGTACTTCCACGAACTGCCCGACGGCACGACCGACAGCGTCCTGTACTTCCGGCTCGCGCACCACTGTGGACACGAGACGTGCCCGGTGTGGTTCGTCCATCCGTCCATGCAGGGCAAGATCGGATGACCTTCACAGCCGCCCCGTCTGCCGCCCCGGCAGGCGGGGCGGTGAGGTATGGTACAGGGCATGAGTGATCTCGTCGCCGGTCTGAAGGCGCTCGCTGCTGCCCGCCCCGGCTTCGACGAAGCGGAACAGTTCTACGAGGGCACGGTCGACGAGATCATCGCGTCGAAGAAGATCGCTCGCGTGCTCGGCGAGTCGAGCGACAAGTTCCGCATGAACTACGCGCGCATCGTGGTGACGTCCCGTCTCGACAAGCTCGAACTGTCGTCCGTCACGTCGCAGGACAAGGACGCCGCCGAGCAGCTTCAGCGGTGGTGGATCGACAAGGAACTCGCCGACGAGACGCACGACACGCACGAAGCGACGTGCGAGTACGGCGACGGCTACGTCATCGTGTGGCCTTCCGAGATGGACGACGACGAGAACATCACCGACGTCGACATCTACTTCAACAGCCCGATGAACGTCCGCGTGTTCTACAGCGCCGAGAACCCGCGCGAAGCCGAGTACGCGATCAAGGTGTGGGGCGTCACCGTCGGCGGCGAGAAGCGGCTGCGTGTCAACCTGTACTACCGCTCGCACATCGAGCGGTACATCAGCCGTGGCGAGCTGAAGAGCGCCGTCGAGTACGACGACACGATGTTCGAGCCGTTCGTCGACGACGCCGTCGAAGCGACCGACGACGAGGACGAGTACCCCGGCACCTGGCCGATCCCGAACCCGTGGGACAAGCTGCCCGTGTTCCACTTCCGCACCGCGCGCCCGTACGGTCGACCGGAGCACCGCGACGCCTTCGGCCCGCAGAACGCGATCAACAAGCTGATCGCGACGCAGATGGGCAACGTCGACTATCTCGGTCTGCCGCAGCGGTACGCGATCGAAGACACGAGCACGAACGGCGGTGTGTCCGAAGTCGACAGCGACTTCGCCGACGACGACGACATCAACATCGGCCCGGACGAGAACAGCGGCAACGCCGACCCGAAGCTGAAGAGCGAGCCGGGTTCGGTGTGGTGGTTGAAGAACGTGAAGGGCGTCGGTCAGTTCGACGCGGCGTCGGCGAGCGCGTTCCTTGACCCGCAGCGCGAGTTCGTGCAGGGCATGAGCGTGACCACGAAGACGCCGCTGTCGGCGTTCCGCATCGGCGGGCAGCTCCCTTCCGGTGAGTCGCGCCGGGCCGACGACGCGCCGCTGAACGGGCGGGTCGCCGACTTGCAGCGTCGGTTCGGTACGACGTGGAAGCAGGTCTACAAGTTCGCGCTCGAACTCGTCGGGATCGACGCCGACGTCGATGTCACGTGGGCACCGCTCGAAACCTTCGACGACAAGGACACGTGGGAAGTCGCCGCCGCGCAGATCGAAGCGGGCGTGCCGCTGCGTCGCGTGCTGATCGAGCGCGGGTACACCGACACGCAGTGTGATGCGTGGGGCGTGCCGAAGTACGGCGAGAAGAGCACGGCGCAGGCCGCTGCCGACACGGCTGCCACGGCTGCCGCGCTGCGCGATCTCGGCACCGCGTCGACGCTCGGCGCGATCTCGCCGGAACAGGTCGAGCAGGTCGTCAACAACCTGACGCGCCCGGCAACGCCGCCGCCGTCTGATGGCTGACGCTGCCGCGAACCTGCTCGCGCTGATCGACGAGCAGGAGAACGCACTAGTCGCAGCGGAAGACGGCGCAGCAGCGCAGGCGTCGTCGAAGCTGAAGGCGCAGCTCGCGCAGATCATCGGGCAGGCGCTCGCCGCGTACTCGCAGCTCGCGCCCGACGCCGACGTCGAGCCGCTGCTGCGTCGTGTGCGTGAACAGCTTCTCGCGCTCGGCGTCAGCGTCGGCGACGACCTGCTGTCCGGGTTCGTCGCGGCACAGGCGCTCGGCGTCGACCATGCGAACGTGCAGGCTGTCGACCACCGTCCGCGCATCGAGCCGATCGACGAGCTGCCGGACGACGTGCGCCGCGTCGCGCAGGAGACCGACGTCAAGGCGAAGTCGAAGCTGATCGACGCCGCCGAGAAGCTGACCGGCGTCCGCTCGATGCCTGAACTGCTCGCCGGGCTGGCACGCGCGAACATGGCGGTGACGACGATCGAGCGTGCGGCGAAGTGGGGCGTGAACCGGTCCGCCGCGTCCGGCGTCGCTGCGACCGCTGCCGCCGTCGGTGCGTCTCGTCTGTGGGTACCGGAGCGCGACGCCTGCCTTCACTGCACCGCGTACGCCGGGCAGGTCGCCGAGACGGGCCGACCGTTCGCCGGTGGTCTCACGTTCGCGAAGAAGCCGCAGTCGACTGACCCGGTTCCCGATCCGCCGCTTCACCCGAACTGCCGGTGCCGCATCACGCTGTACCGCCCGGAGTGGTCGCGCCCCGGTCAGGTCTCGATCCCCGATGCGCTGAAGCGCGAGGCTCGCCGGTCCGTTGCGCGCGGGTGGTCGCTGCCGAGCGAGAGCGCCGCCGCCCGTCTGTCGGCTGCCGACCGGCTGCTGCTGAACGGTGCCGGGCTGCCGAAGACGGTCGAAGAGCGTGCGCGCCGCGACGTCGAGCGCGGCGAGTTCCGACGCGGGCGCAAGCTGCCCGTCTAGTGTAAGGTGTACACGACCGGACGCGCGAGGCGACCGGCTGACGAAAGGCATCACTGATCATGGCGAAGCGCACCCTGATGGACGAGCTGAAGAAGCCGACCACGAAGAAGCGCGGCAAGGCGTCCGACGACGAGGACGCCGACGACGACGACATCGACCTGTCGGACGACGACGCGGACGACGACGACGACGACGAGTCGGACGACGACGACAGCGACGACGACGACAAGGACGACGACGACGAGGACGACGAAGAACTCGGCGAGAAGGGCATGAAGGCGCTGCGCGCCGAGCGCCGGACGAACCGGGAACTGCGTCGGCAGCTCGCCGCCGCCACGGCGAAGAAGCCGAAGTCGAAGCGCGGCAAGGACGACGACGAGGACGACGACGACGACCGCGTCGAGAGCGACGCGAAGATCGCGAAGCGGGAACTCGCGCTGAAGAAGTCGTCGGCGAAGGCCGCGCTGCTCGCTGCCGGTGCGTCGGCGAAGAACGCCGCGCTGCTCGTCGGGCGCATCGACTTCGACGACGTCGACATCGACGACGACGGCGACGTCGACGGTCTCGACGATCAGATCGACGAGCTGAAGGACGAGTACGAAGAGCTGTTCGGCACGTCGAAGAAGGACGACGACGACCGTCCGCGCCGTCGGCGTGCGCCCGGCAGCGGTGACGGTGGTCGGCGCGAGCGGACCGACAACCGCCCGAAGTCGAGCGCCGACCGTCTCGCCGCCCGGCTCACCGGGAAGGGCTGACGGCTGGCACCGTTGCGGGCGCACGTGCTATCTTGTAGGCGTGCGCCCGCGACGGGCCGACCACCGTCCCTGATGTGAAGGAGTGCCAATCGTGGCGCGTACCAATCTCGACGTCTGGATTCCCGAAGAGAAGGGTTCCGACGTCCTGCTCGCCGTCCAGAACACGAGCGCGGCGGAGGCGCTGTGCCGTCGCGAGCCGATGGGCAGCGACACGAAGTCCATCCCGCGTGACGGCGGCGTCGACGTGGCGGTCACCCCGAAGGGCACCGCGTACACGGAGAACGACAACACCGACGACGAGGTCACGCTGCGCGCCCGGAAGTTCACCGGTCTGCTGCGCATCGCCGACGAGGACATCGAGGACATCCCGCGCGACATCGTCGCGCAGAAGCAGCTCGCGTGGGCGTCGACCTACGCGCGCCGTCTCGACTTCTCCGTCTTCGCGAACACCGCAGCGGAGGACGGTCTCGCCGTCCCGTTCACGTCCATGTACCGGGCGCTGTCGCAGGCCGACGCGAGCGTCGGCTACACCGCCGGTGCGAACCTGATGCAGACCGCCGGTGACCTGTCGTACGACGACCTGTCCGACGTGATCGGCATCGTCGAGAACGACGACTACTTCGATCAGCTCGCCGTCGCGGCGCACCCGATCTTCAAGGGTCTGTTCCGTGGGCTGAAGGACGACACCGGTCGCCCGATCCTGATGGAAGGGAACGGCACCACGCCCGACACGCTGTTCGGCTACAGCGTGCGGTGGTCCGCCGGTCTGAAGACGGGCACCGACGTGCGCGTCGGCCCGGCGGGTTCCGGCAACCCGCTGCTCGCCGTCTTCAACCGTGGGTTCTCGGTGCTCGGCATCCGGTCCGGTCCCGAGTTCGCCGTCGTGAACGGCTTCACCGGCGCGTCGGCGCTCACCGACGAGGCGCTGATCAAGGCGCGTTCGCGGCGCGGCTACGTGCTCGCGCACCCGAAGGCCGCAGCGATGATCGAGATCACCGCCGCCGCCGCTGGCTGATCCTGACGCGGGGCGGTGACTTCGGTCGCCGCCCCGCTTCAACCCGTTCACCCGAGAGAGGATCAGACAGTGGCGAAGACCGCCCCGAAGGAAGCGAGCGAGGTCGAGCTGCGTACCGTCCCGAACGTGCGGGACAGCGCGAGCGCGAGCACGTTCGTGAAGGACTACCTCGCGTTCGTCGACGACGCCGACAAGGACGTGCCGACCGAACTCGTCGAGCGGCAGTACGCCGACATGCGGCAGACCGCCATGCAGCGCGGGATGCGCCCGACCGGGAACCCGTCGCTGATCGAGCAGGTGAAGGTCGACAAGCGGAACGTGCGGCTCGTCTACTCGCTGCCCGTCATCGTCGCCGCGCCCACCGACGGTGACGCCGTCGCGGTCGCGCCGGAGCAGACGGCGACCGGCGAGGACGTCGAGAACGTCGGCGACCCGGCGAAGACGGCGGACGGGAAGGACGTCGACACGTCCGCCCCGAAGACGCCGACGACCGGTTCGCCCGCGCCGAAGAACGCGAAGAAGGGTGACGTCTGATGGCGATCGCAGCATCCGACATCGTCTTCAGGCTGTCGACGACCGCCGGTTCGGCGGGCGACACGACCGCGCAGGCGAACCCGAACAACTCGCTCGGCAAGTACGTGTCGACGACCGCATGGGCGGCGGGCACGAACACGCTGTTCGACAACATCACCGGCGACGAGAACGCGGCGTCGACGGTCGACTACCGGTGCTTCTTCGTGCTCAACAACCACGCGAGCCTGACGCTCGAAGCGGCTGTCGTGTACGTCAGCGCCGAAGTCGCGGGCGGTGCCGACATCGCGATCGCGGTCGACAACGTCGGCCCGGTGGCGAAGGGTGCCACGGCGGCGCAGGCTGCGACGATCGCGTCGCAGACGACCGCCCCGTCGAGCGTCGGCGCGTTCGGCACGCCGACCACGAAGGCCGCAGGGCTGGCGCTCGGCAACATCGGACCCGGTCAGGTCCGCGCCGTGTGGGTCCGCCGTACGGCGAAGAACAGCGCGCCGATCGACGCGGACGGCTTCACCGTCTCCGTCGCGGGCGACACGGCTGCCTGATCCCGCTCCGACCCTGAACGGGGCGCTGCCCTTCGTGGGCGGCGTCCCGTTCTGCATGAGAGGCTAGGTACGTGTCGAGCGAACCGATCTGGAAGGGCACGTACAACAGCGGCGCGGGGTACGGGCAGTCGCGGTTCATCGACGTGCCGACCGATCCGGGCGACCGTCTCGTCGTGCTCGACGCGACCGGCGCGACGTCTAAGAACGTGTACACGCCCGTCGCCGACGGTCTGTCGTGGGCGTACATCACCGGCGTGTATCAGGTCGCGTCACACTGTCAGACCGACATCACGATCTCGTCGCCTTCGCCGGGCGGGACGATCCGCGTCACGGTGCCGACGAACAACGCGAGCACGACGGTTCCGTGGGCGTTCTCGATCTTCCGCTTCGGCGGCGTGTCCGGGTGGGGCGCTGTCGACTCGCGCGTCGACGTGAACGGCATCAACGTCGTCGACATTCAGCCGCCGACCGATCCGCCGCGCGCTGCCGTGTGCTTCATCAAGGCGGGATGGAACGGCGTCGACTGGCCGGGTCGCTCGGCTGATCAGTCCGCCGGACCGTCGTACGAGCAGATGTACACGCGCATCGGCGGACGTCTGACGGTCTCGACGGGCGTCATCTACCCGTCGACCGTGCGCGGTGCGCGCAACGTCGGGCAGTACACGAACGCGGCAGGCGAAGTCGACTCGCAGTCGGCGTTCGTTCTCTTCGGCACGATGCAGCCCGTCGAGCGCGGGCAGGCGACGACGTACGGCGTTCGCAAGGCGGGCGGCGTCTCGACGTCGATCAGCACGTCGTACGAAGTCTTCCCGACGACGACGCCGGTCGACAACTCGCGCGCCACGAACTACGGCGTGCGCGACATCGTCGCCGCGTCTCGCTCGACGACGCACGGTGTCCGGGTCGCCGCGCCTGCCGCGTCGGCTGCCGCTGTGTACGCCGTCCGGCGCGCCATGGCTGCTGCCGGGCTGTCGAGTACGTGGGGCGTCCGGCAGGGCGTCAGCGGGGCGCAGGGCGGGCAGGCGTACGACGTCGCTGCCGTGGTCGCCGGAGGGCGCTCGACGGCATGGGCGGTCGCCGACCAGCTCGTGACGCAGGTCACGTCGACCTTCGGTGCGCGGCGCATCGTCGGCACCGACACCGGCGAGCTGTACGGCGTCCGCGTCGCGGTCGGCGAGCAGGTCAACGCGACCGACTACGGCGTGCGGGTCGGCGTCGAGAGCAGCACGGGCGACACGTGGCGCGTCGCGTTCTACCCGTCGAACCGCGTCGACGAGTCGTTCGACGTCCGCGCCATCGTCACCGCGTCCCGCTCGTCGTCCGCCCCGGTCCGCCGGATCATCAGCACGAGCCGTGCGAACACGTACGGCGTGCGCCGCCGCATCGCCGACGTGCCGAAGGCGGACACGTACGGCGTCCGGCTGGCAGTGGAGTCGAGCACCGGCGACGAGTGGTACGCCCGTGCGATCGTCGAGCAGTCGACGACGACCGACTACGAAGCCGCCCGCGTCGTCTACGCCGAGCACAGCGACGAGTACGGCAACCGTGTGCCGATCGACATGCGCATCGACGACGGCGACTCGTTCGACGTGCGCGCGATCGTCAGTTCGTCCGCGTCGGCGGTCTCGCCGGTTCGCTCGATCGTCTCGACAGCGGTCGCGACTTCTTGGTACGCACGTCAGCGCATCGTGAACACACGTGCGACAGCGTACCCGGTGAAGCGCGCGATCGTCGACACGAACACGACGGCGTTCCGCGTGGCGCAGGCAGTCGACGCGAGCGCGTCCGATCTGTACCGTGCGGCGCTCGCCATCGCGCAGGACGCGCTCGACACGTACGGCGTCCGTCGCCGGATCGTCGACGCGCCCGACTTCACCACGTGGGCAGTGAAGCGCGCGATCACCGACGAGCACAGCGAGCGGTACGGCGTGCGCATCGACACGCACACGAGCGTCGACGAGCTGTACGGCGTCCGCATCGACGTCGAGCACAGCGAGTCGGGCGGGTGGTACGTGCGTCGGCGCATCGTCGACCGTCCCGGCACGGAGCGGTTCAGCGTCGCCGCGCTCGTCTTCAACCACGAAGAGCAGCGGTACGGCGTACGCATCTTCGCGCCGACGGTCTCGAACTCGACGTCGTTCAACCTGCTGCGCAAGCGCACGCCGGTGACGGCAGTCGCCGACATCGGGCGCTCGGCGGTGCGTGTGGCGGTCTCGATGACGCGCGGTGCAGCGTCCGCGACGCTCGGTCGACGACGGGTACGCGCCGTCATCAACGGTGACGGACAGTGACCCGCTGTATGGCGCTGTGCCGGTTCCGGGGATACAGGGACATAGGCCGACCCGAGATCGGGCGGCACAGGGCAGATGGTGGCGAACGTGCAGGTCAGACGCCCGTCGGCCCGTGCGGTATCCTGATGATCGACGACTGAAGGAGACACGACGATGCTCGGTCCGTATTGGGTCGGCGACACGCCGACGGAAGGCGTCGACGTCACGATCACGCGCGACGGCGAGGCTGTCGACCTGTCGACGTACACCGACGCCGTCATCGAACTGCACGACGCGGCGGGCGCGCCGATCGACACGACGGGCGTCGCCGTCACGATGACGCACGAGACCGTGTCGTTCGAGTGGCCGACGGATCGGTCGCTGTTCCTGACCGCCGGGCGCTACTCGCTTCAGGTCGTGCTCGTCGCGGACGGCAGGCGCGAGCGCGCCGCGCTGCTGACGTTCGACGTCAAGTCGCCTTCTCTCTCGATCGGTACGTCGTGGGCGACGCCGCAGGACGTCCTGACGCTGACGGGCAAGGTCGTCGACATCGACGACATCGAGCGCGCCGCCGCGTCGATCGACGCCGTGACCGGCGCTGCCGATCTCGACATCACGAAGCTGAACCGGCGCAACCGCCGGATGCTGAAGCTCGCGACAGCCTATCAGGCGGCGTGGCTGCGCGATCAGTTCGACACGTTCGACCGGCACGACGTCACGTCGCTGTCGCAGGAAGGCAGCTCGACGAGCGCCCGTGACGAGCTGACGTTCATCCTCGCGCCGCTCGCGAAGGCCGCGCTGCGTCGGGCGACGTGGTCGAACAACCGGACGGTGAGCGTCGGCACGGTGCGCCCGCGCATCGTCGACCCGGTCGTGTCCGACGCGCACCCGTGGGGACGGCGCATCTGATGTTCATCGCTGACGGTACGTACCGCTTCGAGCGCGGCAGTCGCACGAACAGCTTCGGCGACGAGGTCGACGCGCCGCTGAAGGTGATCGAGCGCGTGCCGGGCGCGCTGTCCGAGCGCAGCAGGATGCGCAGCGACGGCGGCAACATGATGATCGTTCGCGTGATCACGGGGCGGTTCCGTCCCGGCACCGACGCCGAGCAGGGCGACCGCGTCATCAACGAGCAGACCGGCGACGAGTACACCGTCGACGACGTGCCGATGCAGCCGGGCGCGAGCGTGATGCACGGCGACCGCATCGTCGAGCTGAAGAGGGTCACGAAGTGAGCGAGCCGAACCGCCCGACGTCCGAACTCGTCGCGATCGCGTGGCTGAAGGGCGTCGAGAAGCTGCCGCGCGAGCAGATCGGTACGACCCTGCCGGACGACGTGACGAAGTGGCCGAACGGCTTCGTGCAGGTGCTCACCGTGGGCGGGACGCCGAAGGTCTACGTGCCTGTTCGTCGGCCCGTGGTGCGCGTCTCCTGCTGGACGGCGGGCGGGAAGAAGCCGCGCTTCGGTGAGGCGAACGTACTCGCCGAGACGATCGTCAGCGCGACGTACGGACCGGACGGACACGGCGCGTGGGCGCGGCAGGTGAACATCGCGACGGGCAGCTACGCGCCCGCGCTCGTGCTCGGCGTGTGGCCGGTGAGCGAACCCGTCCGCGTGCCCGACCCGAGCGGCTTCGCGCGGTACGACGTCGATCTCGAACTGAACTGGACGCCGGTCGCCACGTACTGACGGCGTGGAACTTTGTCCGTTTCAGACCACCCTATGCCGTCCCACGACGAGTGTTCTCTTTCAAGATCAACTCTAAGAAGAGAACGACGTACGGCGGGCATAGGGTAGGCCGAAACGGACAAAGTTCCAGACGAGCCGACGGCGGTTCGCCGCCCCGCTCCGTCGGCCCGCGATGCTGTACAGTGATCAGCGACGGGTAGACCGTCGAGCGCGCGTGCAGTTCCCGAGCCGTTAGGGGCGAGGTCAGTGGCTAGTGGATTCCGGCGAGACCGCAACGCGGTCGCCCGCATCGAAGCCTTGACCGAAGACGCGCTCGACGAGATCGCAGCCGACGTCGAGACGTTCGCGAAGCGTCTCGCGCCCGTCGACACCGGCGACATGGTGCGCTCGATCCGCACCGACGTGTCGCCCGGCAAGCGCGAGATCGGCGCAGCCGTCGACTACAGCGAGTTCGTCGAGCGCGGTACGTCGCGCGCTCCGGCTCAACCGTTCCTTGCTCCGGCGCTGTACCGGCACCGGTAGACGGACGACGAAGGGAATCGCTGTGCCGAAGGTCCGCACCACCATGAACCCGCTGAACGAGATCGACGTCGACGAGTCGGAGTACGCCGACCTGAAGGCGTCCGGTCTGCTGCTCGACACGCGCGCCACGACGCCCGACGGTCTGATCAAGGCCGCGTCGGACGCGAGCGCCGAGCGCCCGCACCCGGCGAAGCCGGACGGCGCGGGCGTCGACTACGTACCGCAGGTCGCCGACCCGGCGACCCGTCACGACATGACCGACGAGAACACGGAGGGCTGACGCGATGGCCGTCACCACCATCAATCTGTTGCAGGGTCCGGCGATCGCGCGTGTCGCGCCGTTCGGCTCGATCGAGCCGGTGAAGGGTCCGACCGCTGCGACGGTCGCGCCCGATCCCGTGTGGGTCGACATCGGCGGCACCACCGACGGTGTGACCGTCTCCATCGAGCAGGAGTACAGCGAGATGGAGGTCGACCAGCTCGTCGACACGCCGGAGTCGCGTCTCGTGAAGCGTGGCTTCACCATCGAGACGAACATGGCCGAAGCGACGCTCGCGAACCTGAAGCTGTCGCTGAACGGCGGGACGCTCGCCGACGGCGAGTTCGAGCCTGCCGACGTCAACAGCGCGACCCGTCCCGACTACATGGCGATCATGCTCGACGGTCCCGGTGAGGGCGGTCTGCCGCGCCGCTTCATCGGTCGCAAGCTGCTGTCCGTCGAGGGCACGGAGTTCGCGTACGAGAAGGAGGATCAGCAGGTGTTCACGGTGACGCTGCGCGGGCACTACGTCTCGAAGACGGTCCGCCCGTTCCGCGTCATCAACGCGCTGCCCGCCTGATCCTCCCCGCTCCGGCTGCTCGCGATGGGCAGCCGGAGCACCACAACCCACACAACCCGCGAAGGGAACCCGCAGTGACCATCAGCATCAAGTCGACCGACACGCCGGACGTGACGGACGTCGTCGAACTGTTCGAGCTGGACGGCGAGAAGTTCTTCATCCCCGCCGTGCCGCGCCTGAACATCAGCCTGAAGTACCTCCGGCTCGCGCGCAAGGAAGGGCAGGCGGCGGCGATCGCGTACCTGCTCGAAGCGTTGCTCGGCGAGCGCGGCTTCGAGGCGCTGACCGACTACGACAAGCTCACGAAGGAGCAGTTTCAGTCCGTCGTGAAGGCCGCGCAGAAGGTCGCGCTCGGCACGTTGGAGGCTGACAAAAGCTGACTTCCGTCGGCTGAAAGAAGTTCTGTGGGTGCTCGATCATCTCGACGACATCGAGTCGGACCTGTCAGCGTTCCACCGGATCGACGACATGTACGAGATGAAGCCTGTGAAGTTCTTCCGGTTCGCGCTCCGGTTGCCCGCTTACCGGGGGATCGTGCGAGCGAGGATCGAAGCCGAGCAGGCGAAGAAGACGAAGAAGAACAAGGGCAAGGCAGTTCGCGAAGGTACGTACAACGACCCGAGCGTGTCGCAATACTTCGACGAAGGGTGAGCCGCTGTGAGCTTCAGGATCGGTGAAGCCTTCGTCGAAGTCACCGCCGAAGACAACACGCAGGCGGACACCGACGGGATCGGCAGCCGACTGACAAAGTGGGCTGCCGGTCTCGGTCTCGGCGCGCTGATCGGTAAGTCGATCTCGGACGGAATGAACATCGAGACCGGCGTTGCCAACATTCAGAATCAGCTCGGTCTCACCGCGCAGGACGCGAAGACCTACGGCGAGTCTGCCGGGCGTCTGTACCGTGGCAACTTCGGGGAATCGCTCGACGAAGTGAACGGCATTATCGGCGTCGTCGGTCAGTCGATGGGCGGTCTCGGCACCACGACAACCGGCGAGATCGAGAAGATGACCGGGCAGGTTATGACGCTCGCGAGCACGTTCGACGTCGACGCGGCGATGTCCGTCGCGGCGCTCGACACGGCTGTCTCGCAGGGTCTCGCGCCGTCCCTTCAGCACGCGACCGACGTCGCGACCCGCGTGTTTCAGGAGGGCGGGCCGAAGGCGAACGAGTTCTTGGAGATCATCAACGAGTACGCGCCGAACCTCGCGAACGCCGGTCTGTCGATGGAGCAGTTCGGGTCGATGTCCGTCGCGTATCTCGACGCGGGTGGTTACTCGATCGACCAGTTCGCCGACTCGATCCGAGAGATGACGATCCGCGTCGCCGACGGTTCCGCCGAGAGCGCGGGCGCGTTCGACACGCTCGGTCTGAACGCCGAAGAGATGACGGCGAAGATGGCGGCGGGTGGTCCGCAGGCGCAGGAAGCGTTCTCGACGATCGTCGCCGGGCTGAACGGGATCACCGATCCCGTCGCGCAGAACACGGCAGGCGCGCAGCTCTTCGGGTCGATGTGGGAAGACTCGTCCGGTGCGATCCTCGCAGGTCTCGCGCCGCTGCCCGATCAGCTCGGCACGGTCGAAGGCGCAACGCAGTCGATGGTCGACGTCGCGGGCGGCACCGGCGCGGCGAAGATCGAGTCGATGAAGCGTCAGCTCGAAGGGCTGCTCACCGGTGCGTCGGAACTGCCGGGTCCGCTCGGCGCTGTCGGCGCTGCCGTTGGCGCTGTCGGTATCGAGACGATCGCGGCGACCGCCGGGTCGGCTGCGATGGTCGCGCAGTTCGCGATTCAGCACGGTTCGCTGATCACCGGCGCTGCTGCGTGGGTCGGTCGCACCGCTGCGATGGTCGCGAGCACCGCCGCGTCGGGCGTCGCCACGGCGGCACAGTGGGCGCTGAACGCGGCGATGTCGGCGAACCCGATCGCGCTCGTCGTGATCGCGATCGCGGCGCTCGTCGCCGGTCTCGTGTGGTTCTTCACGCAGACGGAACTCGGACGGCAGATCATCACCGCAGTGTGGAACGCGATCAAGGTCGCGATCGGCGCAACGGTCGATTGGATCACGAACACAGCCGTACCCGGAATCGTCGGCGCGTGGAACTGGGTCGTCGATCGCGTCGTGTGGGTCAAGAACATGATCGTCGGCGCGTGGTCCGCGATCACGTCGTGGATCGCAAACGCCGTGTCGTCGATCTACTCGACGGTGACGGGCTGGATCGGGAATGTCGTCGGGTGGCTGTCGAGCGCGTGGAATGGCGCGCTGAACCTCGTCCGCTCCGTGTGGTCCGGCATCAGTGGCGCGGTGCAGAACGCGATCGGCTTCGTCGTCTCGATCGTGCGGAACCTGCCGGGCACCATTCTCGGCGTGTTCTCGAACGCCGGGTCGCTGCTGTGGAACGTCGGCGGCGATCTGATTCGCGGTCTGTGGAACGGCATCAGCAACGTGACCGGCTGGATTCTCGGCAAGATTCGCGGCTTCGTCGGATCGGTCACGAGCGGCATCAAGTCGTTCTTCGGAATCGGCTCGCCGTCGAAGCTGTTCGCTGACGAGGTCGGTCACTGGCTGCCCGCCGGTATCGCCGACGGTATCGACCACAATCTCGGCGTCGTCACCGACGCTGCCGAAGGAATGGTCGACGCCGCGATGCCGAGCACGCCGACCGGCGTCATCGACACGGGCGGGATGCCCGGCGTCGACGGCGACGGCATCGGTCTCGTGTCGAGCGCGGGCAACTCGCACAGCGTGTCGATCGGGAACCTGACGCTTCAGATCGAAGGGTCGTTCGACTTCTCGAACCCGGTCGAGTGGGATAGGTTCGTGGAAGCGGTTCGCGCCGGTCTCGTCAAGGTCGAGAGGGAATACGCCTGATGTCGTGGGGAACCGTAACGATCGGCGGCGTCGACTTCCGAGAGACGTTCGACGTCGCGGAAGACGGCGAGTCGCTGTCGCTCGAAGGGCAGGAGTCGACGCCGCCGCTCGCGCGGGGCGACGTGCTTCAGCTTCACGCGAACGTGCTCGGTCTCGAAGGTCGCGTCGTGCCGATCACGTTCACCGGCAAGCCTGAGCGGAACGGGTTCTACCTCGTGACCGGCGCGTCGAGCGACCTGTTCGACTGGATCGGGTACGTCGTCACCGCGTCGTGGCAGATCAAGGCGGTGCGCATCGGCAGCGGTGCCGACGTCGAGTTCGAGTCGCGAGTTCCCACGATCGCGCGTGCGTCTGAACTCGGCGCAGGCGTCGCGCCGTCGTTCTGGCACGCTGCGCCGGTCGGCATCTCGTCGTACTTCACCGGGCCGACGGTGCCGACGTACTTCACCCGCGCGAGCGAAGACGGCGCTGTGCCCGTGTTCACGGCGATGCCGGTCGGCGTCGCGCCCCGCTGGACGGTCGGCGCTGCCGACTACATGCGCGGCGCTGCGACGCTCCGGCTCGACGGGCGGAAGGCGCTCGGCGAGCACACGCCCGCCGGGTTCGAGTCGTGGGAGATCGCGAACGGCGTCATCGCCGTGTCGAAGTCGGCGACGTCCGGCGGCATCGACGTCGAGCGGTGGGACGGCACGAAGTACGCCGGGCTGAAGACGTTCCGCTTCACGGTCAACGGCACCGCGCTGACGACGCAGCCGGAGTTCACCGTACTGCGCAACGACCCGGAAGAGATCACGATCCGGCTCACGTTCCCCGGCGTCCCCGGTCGCACGCAGGTCGACATCGGGCTGCGTCGTGGTGCCCGGTTCGCGACGCTGTTCATCGCTCGCCACGCCGCCGCGACGCTCGGCGTCACGCGCACCACCGCCGAAGGTAGCACGGCAGCGACGGGCGGTCTCCGTGCGACCGCTGCCGACGCTTCGGGTAGTGTGTACGTGATGGGCAGCTCAAAGACGGTCACCACGACCACGGCGACGGGCAGCATCGCGAAGGCAGCACAGACGCGGCTCGACGCCTTCGTCGGCTTCACCGGCAGTGAGAGCGACTTCGCCGCGCTCGTCAGTCAGTACATCGGCACGAACGGCGACCGTACAAGGGTGGTGCAGCGTTGATCAAGGACCTTCTCGGCGCGCTCGGATCGTGGTCTGTCAAGCTGCGTGAAGGCACGCCGAGCGAGATCGTCGACGCGCTCGACTATTTCGGTCACATCGCCGTCGTGCGCGGTCCGGTCGACGTGCAGTCGCTCGGCGACTCGATCCTGCCCGCTGCCCGGTACGTCGGCATCTTGCGCGAGCGCGGTCGCGAGGACGCGCCGACGATCGCGGGCGTCGGGATGGCGGCGTGGGCGGGCGACGAGGACGAGAAGGGCAGCGTCTTCGAGACGCCGGTCGTCATCAAGGCGAAGAACTTCCGTGACTCGCTGCTCGCTGTCCTGCCGCCGTCGGTGCAAGTCGGGTTCATCGGCACCGTGCCCGGCAGCTACACCGGCACGCATCAGTTCGAGACGCCGCGCACCGCGCTGAACACGATCACGCAGGCGTTCGGCGCGGAATGGTACATCGGCGGCGACTCGAAGCTGTACGCCGGGACGACGGAGCAGTTGTACGACGTCACGCCGAACGCCGTCGTCGTGCGCCGGAACGCGGGCGTCGATCTCGATCTGACCGCGCTCGGCGGGCAGTTCGACGTCGGCACGGACGTGATCGACTACTCGACGCGCGTCGTCCTGCTCGGACAGACGGAGGACGACGGGACGTTCGCGACCGGTTCCGCTGACGCGCCGTCCGTCCCGTACTACGACATGTTCGGGAACAAGGTCACGCGCACGCGCATGATCAGCGAGAGCGGCACGACGAGCGGCAGCGTCGAAGCGCGCGCCGCGCTGTCGCTGAACCGCTTCAACCGGCAGCGCAAGGCGCTGAAGGTCACCGCCGAGAAGTACGAGACCGAAGGCAACTTCAAGGTCGGCGACTTCGCGTACGTGTACGACCCGGAAACGGGCATCTTCGACCCGGCTCGCGAG
>Ga0210040_10002765_pt1 | contig 24359 bp, 22 predicted proteins | sample CryGeyCG12114_NA_FD_185462 | JGI IMG/M metagenome (GOLD analysis project Ga0210040, IMG submission 185462) | Groundwater microbial communities from aquifer - Crystal Geyser CG19_WC_8/21/14_NA (SPAdes) (version 2) | ecosystem: Environmental > Aquatic > Deep subsurface > Groundwater | place: USA... | reverse complement strand
AATATAACTAGCTGACTGCAGTATATAACACTCACCACGTTGTCTACCTTAGCTTTCCAAAGATATGCCCGACGTTGGCTACGTCTGTATACCAAACAAACTGTATAGCTAACTAACTATCCTTTGGGTTAGATAGCCTGGTTGAATTCATTTTGAGAGCTTTTATTATCATTCTTGTTTCTCATTTATTTGGATTATTCCCACGTAGTGTGTGTAGTCAGTTACTAAATGTGTAGCAAGTAACATAGATAGTAAATAGGACCAGTATTGATTTATTGATGGTCACGGAAAGTCTTCGTCATCAAATGATTTTTAATTATTGGAATGATAAGATGTGGTTGGGTTTACTACAAACTTTTCCAATCAGTGTTGGTTTGGAGATAATAAAAAAAACTGGTTTTGCATGCAGAGTAGTTAGTTAGTGTGTTCATTTTAACATCTACAAATACTATTCTATATACCTTGATTTTAACTGGACATGATTATATGTACCAGATATGGCTTGCTTGAAAAAGTATACAGGGAAAGAGTATAGAGGGTCACACATATAGCAATCGAGCTCTCAAGAAAACTTGGTAACTAGCTAAGGAGTACACATAGTTGGTTGGTTAGTAGCCGAATAACAGTGAGGGGTCCCTTGTTATTCCAGATTTAGTGTTGTATAAAGAAAGGAATGAATGAGTGCTTTGAATGAATGGACTATGTAGTATAGTTTGTAAGAAAGATTTTAGGAAACCATTTAACAAGAAGCAGGAGTAGTAGTCAATAACTAACAAACTAACCATAGGGTTAGGTAGCAAACTAGTTAGAGAAGAGGTTTATGCTTTCCTTCCATTTTAAAAGCGATCAAAAGATGAAACTACAAAGGAGCACATTCCACAAGAAAGTATGTAGCTCAAGTTTGTTGCATTCAATCGGCAATGTTGTACAAGAGTGTTTGAAAATTTTAAAAAATTCCTGGCACTCTCATTCAGTCTTTTACCTCCTAACTACATTCCTAAATCGGTAGCAAAAACAAACTCAAACTATAATAAAAGCTATGTAAAAATTCAGAAACAAACAATTTCAGCTCTTATGATAGAACAGTAAATATGATTTAATTTCTCGAAATTATTCCGTTGATACAAAGCAAATGCAATGAGCAGAGCTATCAAACTTTATCTAGAAACATAATCTCACAATTTAGCATATAGTTTGTGTGTTACTGGCCGTTACACAAGTTTCTCACCACATTGGTCTCGTGCCTAAACTGTTGACACACGAGCATTTTTGCATCCCCTCACTAGTTTGTGCTATATGTTAGGCGTTTCAAGTACAGACCACAGTTTTCTTTCACAACTAACTATAGCATACTGTTATTGCACCCTTTTCCAACTAACCAACAGCAAGGATGTAATGACCGTTATTAACCAGCGTCACCGAATCAAAGGCACACTCACACACTATGATCCCTTCATTACTAACTAGTGCTACTAAAAGCCTGAGAAAATAGACTCCCTTATTATTATTCGCTACTCACTACTTACTTACCAGCTAGCAACGTACGTTGCATACGTACATGAATAAGGATGACTTATGCCAACTTCCGTTCTCAGTCTCTGCACTTTCACAATATTCCCATCGAATATCGTATAAATTTTTCCCACAACTCATCCCATGATTTGGAGCAAGGAAGTTGTAATACTTTGAGTAACCAACAAAAGTTATCTGGTATGGGGAAACGGGGATTGTGTGTGAACTGATTAGATTATTGAAATGTTTTTTTTCGGGAGCAAGGCTAAATTTAGATTCATGGCATCCGATTTCCAGTTAGTTAGTTGTAGTTATGCAGCAAATGAATCGCATATTATTATGGAAAATATAGCTTTTCATTCAACCAACTAGTAACTAAACTAATTACTTACAAATCTATGGAGGATATGGAAAATCAAAACAAGCAAATAAACGTGTGAGGTCTTGCAGTGCTATTGCTCAATAGTGAATTTTGTCCAGAGTACAAAAATACGGCTTGTACAGCTTATTTATGATTCCAGAATCCATTCATAGTGTGCTGTTAAATAGCTTATCATTATAAACAAAAGGATGAAATACGACGAGTCCAACAAACTGAATAAAGTAATTCAGCTACCACTATGGTACAAGGGTTTTTTTCTCAGTAGGATTCAAAATATATAGGAAGAAATTGAAGGAACTTTGTATCCCTACAACTTTTCTTGCACTAGATAAATGAAATGATGTGGGGTCTTTGGAAGTCTTTGGTGGTACAGAAGCACCATGATCATTTTATTGCATGACGGATGCAAGAAAAGAAGTAAATAAATAGGGAATCGTGGCCACAGACTGCTTAGATTATTGAGGCGATCATAAACACTTGTATTTGGGTCTAGGATGATGCCACCCAGATGATATGGTTCCCAGTTTCCTTTGCCTAGGTGTTGAGCCACCTAGGTTGAGCCCTCAGTTTTCAGTATTTTATGGCATTCTGTCTTTTTGGACTCAGGTTACCTCAATTCTAACTCCATCCCGGTTTTATTATGCCATAATGACTGACAATCTTATTGTACTGGGTGAGGCTGGAGAAAGTTTAAATTGCTTTTAGTGGCTAGCTTAAGATTTCTGAGATGTAAATGTTGGTTAGTTTAGTTAGAAGTAGGAATCCAAATCAGTACTTGAATAGAGTTAACATGAAAACACAAATTCATCAATTTAAAGCTGTAATCACGAATTAATTAAGCATTTAAGCGTTCGTATTGTGAAATTGCCGTTTTTGTTCTCATCAGGAATTAGGGAATAAAATTCTCAACATGCCCCAAACTGTGAAATTTGTCCCACAGAAATAGATATACTTTATACATGTCCATGTTTGCAAAAGATAGAACTGATAGCATTAATTCTTTGTGAGGAGTAAAAACTTCTAATTAGTTAGTGCCGAGCAGCTTTAATTGAAATGCTTAAAAAAAGTTTAAAGCATTTTTTCATTAAATCCTATGCATGTAACTACAATGAGTTGTAGTGCAAGTTTCATAATTACGATGGACCTAGATGTGCATTAGAGGGTACAAGGTCATTCCCAGAGAGAGCAAACAAAAATAACGAAATAACCTTTCCGTTTCCTTTCCTTTGTTTGCAACTTAAGATGTCTTACAAGAAAGTTAGAGAAAAAAGGAGGGATCAAGAATGATTTTCCTTTCCACTCAAACTGGTTTTCTCATGGAAAAGTTTGTCAACAAAAAATTACTCCTACTAACAAACCAACAATAATAAATTGTTTCATTATTATTTTCAACAATGGGAGATTGAAAGAAAACAAAATTTCTTGCAATCTCAATACAAGTTTGAAGTTCTTAGAAAACGTCTAGCTTATTTAGTTACTATATTATTGTCAAAAAATTGTTTCTGGGAAGCATAACATTATATATTTGCATACTCTCTTATACGTTTGCTGTCATTTGCATTACAGATAGCTCTTTAGTAAAAGTTAGGCCATCATTTAGCGTTGCAAAATGAAAACTTCCTGGAGCCAACTACTAAAAATATGTTATTTTCTGCACATCAGTGTAGTTTTTCTCTCTATTTCATCAGTCTCAGCCCAAAAGAGAATTTTACTAAACAAAAATGGGAAACAAGCAGAACCAGAACTGCCCAAGATTGTCACCCCAGGCGTGTACTTTGAAAAAGAAGAGGCAGAATTATACGACCAAGTTGGTGCCCTAGTATTTAATTTCGAGAGGCCAAAGTGGTTCAACAAATTCAAACTTCGAATGGGCTATCCTTGTACATCAGACAATTCTACAGAATCCAGTCTCTGTCCAGTTTTCTATCATATTTATCGCACTCTCCTTTCAAAATTTGACAACTCAATGGATATCAACTCCCTGAAACTCAATGTGGACGAATTTAGTGCCCCTATCCAATTCAACTGCGATTTGGTCAAATCCCATTTCCAATCAGTCACACTCAACAACTATGAACTAGACGGATATTTGTCTCAACTTGCAGTGTGCCTGCAAAAAAAGTTTTGGGCTAGTAAACTACTGTCTGACTATTCCAAAGATTTTCTACCCTCGTATGATAACATGATGGCCCGATTCATGGATGAATACAATGAGAAAATGAATCCCGTAGAAAATATCCGTGTTCAAAAGGAGAAGGAAGGATCCGAAATTAATTATCGTACAGCAATGACTACATTAATCCTTACACATTTTCTCACTTTGGGTCAGAGATGGGTGCATGGATTTTCCAGTTGCAAAAATAAATTCATACCTGAAACGTTAGTGACCCCGAAACAACTTAAAACTGGATTACAACAACTAATGTTCCAAATTGGGAAAACTGACGATGGTAAAGTTGGACAGTTGGAAGAAGTTATTCCCTTTTTAAAAGGAGCGCTGTCCCGATATTATAAAGAAAAGTTAGCCGACTGCATTTTAACTGAAGATCGATTAGTAGTTCGAGTTTTAGTTCCTTTGAAGAAAAAAGCTAGATTTCCGGAGCAAATGTTGACAATCAAGTCCATTCCTTTCCTATATAAAGTGAATGAGTGGGTGAAACAATTGTGCATGATTCAAGGATTTGAGGAAGGCATGAAATTCAGTTCTGGAGTTCATGTAGTCTCAGGGAAACCGTACGGACAGTCGGCAACATTCAATGGAGATTTTAATGCTACAAAACAGTTAGTCAGTTATGGAATGCCCATGGATTGTGACCAGACAAATTTTCGTCTGTGCAAAGTGCCATCCCATTTGGATTCTATTGCGTCTGCTGAAACTGCTTGCGCTAGGGCTTTGATGTTGCATCATTTCCTCCCTAGTGAATACAATGGGAAGAAAGTTATGGATGTTTGTCGACTGGAATGTACCGATGTGGATGACGTGACTTTACCCATGGTTTTTAGGGCTCAAGATGAGTTCAAAACTTTGTATATTGTGGGGACAGAGAAACATGATTACAGCTTGGAATGTAAGGATGCAATTGTGTATGAAGCGAATAAAAATCTGAAGTTGCAGAAGTTGACTCCACCAAGCAGTGGCGTTTTAGCTATCATTGTTCCGTGTACTTGTACATTAACCAGGTTGGGAATTACTTATGCGGCTGATGCCAACTCCTGTACTATGGATTTGTTCGTCACGCAAATGGAACCTATTCATTGGTATTATGATAAAGTGGGGAAGACTTAGATTTGGTTAGTCCAAATAGTTAGCATATTACGAATTATTAAGTCAATAATTTTTAAGATCAAGTTAAAATAGCTTTTAAAGACATATTATAGAATGACAGCGCTTTGCAGATTTAGAAAAATTCGAATTATTTTTGACGGACACACTTTCCCTGTATAGTTACTGAAAATAAAACTAAATTACAATTGGACAGAAACACGCACTTAAAATCTTAAAATAATTTTTTTATCTATTTGCTCACCTCCTAACGGATTTCTGGTTTGGTAGCTACCTATAAAAATCTAACATGGAAGTCATGCTATAGCAATAGCCAATCCACTTGTAAATGGATTAGGTAACACGCGGGAACAAAACTTTTGAATTACTTGGATATTTATTTACAAACAAACTTTTTGTGCTGTGAAGTTGTTTCGTATCTGTTTTTTCAATTGAATTAAATGTAACAAGCATCTATGCTTGTACAATAAAATTTGTAGTCAACATCATATAGTAAATAATAATTCATTGAAATATTAATTCATACCATTTTGAAGCACACAAAACCAGAACGATGTAGGAAAGGAATGTAAACAAAAATTAAAAGATAAGGAACAATCTCCAGGTGTTGCCACTCGCCTATCTACCTAAACGTAAATCACGTGTTCTTTCATTGTACTAACGATTTCATGTATTTATGTCCGCATCTCGTCTACAAGTCTACAATTCATTAGTCATCCAGGCCGTCATCAATGAAATGGAAGTAGTTTCTGCTAATCGTTTTTAGAGATATACGAAAATATCCTTAAACGAAATATTCTTCTTTAAAAGCGCGATTTCAATATTATTACATTCAGTTTTATTTCCTGGATTGGCATCCATAAAATCAGCAGGAAGTAAAGTTGCAGAATCAGTGAGATTCGATTTACGCTATGAAACTATCCAGGATTTTATGTCCGTGTTTAATATATCTTCTGTCATGGGGTAAGTATTAAATATTCATGCTATACTATTTTTGAATACCGGACAGACCATTAGTTGCAATTTTTTTGTAGTCTCAAATACCTGTGCCCAGGGTCAGGAGAAGAATCCGATAGAAATTTCTGACCATGATATACAGCTGCAAACTGGGCAGAACACTTCTATTAATATATTTGCAACGTAAGTTTGTTAGTGAAACATTGCATAGGGAATCTGTAAAATGTTAGTCTGATTTCATTATTTTCCCCCTGATTGCAGAAATTCATTTGAGAATGTCTTTGTGAATGTAAGTCAAGCCACTCTAGTCTTCCATATGAGCGCAAAAAATGTAATCCGAGGATTTGAGAACATCACTTTAGTAGATGAAGAGCATGAAGAATTTTTTTCAAATACTACTTTGAATCTAGAAGCAATCGAAGCTGCCAGGGTTGTAGTCACTTCTGAGATTTTGTTGGGTCTAAATGAGACTTTGAACTACACGTATGAAATTAATAGCTAAAATTTTATATGTTGTAAATTATTTGTTGTATTTAGGTAATCAGTCACTAACCAATCCTGTTATATGATGCTTTTTAGAGCCAGAAATATTTTCATAAGAGTTTCAATTTATAAGCAGCCTTGGCTGTTATTGATAAGCGACGTAGTTGGGTGGATCTATTTTTTCCTATGGTCTGTATCATTCTACCCCCAGATTTTTCAAAATTATCGCCGAAAAAGGTAATTTTTCATTGTAAACAGCTTAAATACTATCAAATGAGGTTTTTTTTTCTGGGTCCATACGTTATTGTATATTGTTTGCAGTGTACGGGGTTTGAGCTTGGATTTTGTAGTCCTCAACACTACAGGATTCTCTCTATATTCATTATACAACGTCGGATTGTATTTCTTTAGTGCTATACAAGTAAGATAAAAATGATGTATTATCCTATTTTTCATGATTGACTAAAATAAAATGCTAGATTTTGGATCTAATGTATGTAATCTTGAACTCAGGAGCAATATTTCTCCAGCTATCCTACAGGTGTTATTCCTGTTCAACTAAATGATGTCGTGTTCAGTTTACACGCTGTATTTGCATGTGTCTGTACACTTTTCCAGTGCTACATCTATGAAGTACGTGCATGAAAAATCCTTATTTTGAAATTTGAAAGACTCCCATTCTAATACTTGATATTATCATTATTCAGAAAGGCTCGCAAACTGTATCTAATTGGGGAAAGACCACGTTATTTGGGATATTTACATTGGTATTTATCATGACAGTGGTTGCAATTACCTCAGCTGTGACTTGGCTTACTTTTCTCATGACTTGTTCTTATGTGAAACTTTTTGTGACACTTATTAAATATATGCCTCAAGTAAGTGCGATATTAAAGTCATGCCCATTCCATATCGGCAATTAGCTAGTTGCAGTTTTGTATTCCTGTTTTTTTGTTCACAAACCCGTCGGGTATTTTAGGCTTACTTGAACTGGACCAGGAAAAGTACTTCTGGTTGGTCAATTGGCAATGTTTTGCTAGATTTCTCAGGCGGACTTTTCAGTACGATTCAGATGATAATAATTTCATACAATCACAGTAAGTAAATACCTACAATACTTTATACTTTTATTATCTATTTTTATTCAAAACTGTTTTTAACTAATTTTTTTTTGCATGCAGACGATTGGGCTTCTTTCTTTGGAGACTTTACCAAATTTGGATTAGGCTTTGTTTCCATAATATTTGATGTACTTTTCATGGTTCAACATTATGTGCTTTACCGGTAGGTATATTGCATGCATGTTGTTAGTGCGTGTATTCCTGAGACTTTATTAATGACATGCATGTTTTTCTTCGAATAGAAACCATGCAGAATACGACCCTATTGAAGGTGCTACAAATCCAGTAGAAAATACGGTTCGCGATGATCTTATGGTGACCAGTACCAGTGGTAATCAAATGCCATCGGACCAAGGGGACCAATCTCTACAGTCTTCTCATTCTGACTAAAAGCTAAATATCCTAATCTATAGAATATTTGTCATGAGATCAACCTTTTTGTTTACGCCTTTGCTATCTCCCTCGGATAATCAAGATTTTTGTGCTATGTAATTCAACACTGCTCTATTATTTATTCATGAGTACACAAAACCTTCCATATAGTATATTATAGTGTTTTTCATAAATGTTTCAAAACTTTAAAACAGTAAATAATGAGTGGTTATCTCATACCGCTTATCTATAGTGAAAAGTGAACAAAAAAATCCTATAAATTTTAGGATATATATATAGAATATATTAAAAACGCCGTTAAAAGCTGTATATTTTTTAATGCCTCAGAAGACTATAAACTAACATGAATAAAATATTTTTGAATGTTAGAAAAAACGTTGATTTAAAATCGGCGTTAGTGTTTAGTGCATAGCCCTGCAACTGGTACAACGCCGTGCATCCTTGACTAATAAGCTGGTTTATTCAACTGGTTTCCCAAAAGACATAGAGCAAATGAAGCTGAGTTTTTAAAATACGGTGACTGTCAATATAAGCAGAAAGGCAGGAATAGTATTTGATGAGATTCGGGAACGGGAAATAATTTCGTTTTGCTTGTTGATTGTAAAATAAATTTTGTTATTGATTGTGTGGAGGATATTTAAAGGGATAATATTGTAATCAACAGTTTTAGATCTACACTAGTGGTTTCTAGTTCTCAGAATTACATTTTAAAACATGGCTTTAGAGCGTATGTGTGGATTCTCCACAAGCCGAGGATCTAATGGAATTTCTGATTTTTGTTTTGGGGAGTCCGAAATCAACTTGTATTGCAGAAACTTCGTCGATCAAGCCGAATTAATGCTCCCTCCTGTAGCACGGGTATGGTATTGATAATAGAAGATACAGTGTTTAAAACTTTTTGCAGTTTCATTGAATTTCAATTTTCTGTATTCAGATTCCTGAGCTCGAAAATATGAACCGTACAGACTACTTAGACCCCCGACATGGACCAAAAAAGTCAAAAAATATTCCTGAGAATCTTATGAACTGTGTACCAGTGGGTTGCGGACCATCTATGTCTTCCTTGCCATATACCACTTTTGGTCATGAGCAGCAAGGCTCTAATATCAAAATAGAAATGGATCACGGAACAACCACCCTTGGTTTCAAGTTTCAAGGGGGAGTAATTCTTGCCGTAGATTCTAGGGCAACTGGAGGAATGTTCATTGGGTCTCAGAACGTGAAAAAGATCATTGAAATCAATGAGTACTTGCTAGGAACTATGGCTGGTGGGGCTGCTGACTGTGTGTATTGGGAACGAGTCCTGTCCAAACATTGTCGCATGTATGAGTTGAGGAACAAGGAAAAGATTTCTGTAGCGGCTGCTTCAAAGTTATTAGCCAACTTGTGCTATCAATACAAGGGTCAAGGTTTGTCCATGGGTATCATGATGGCTGGATATGACAAGCGTGGACCTGGATTGTACTATGTGGACAATGATGGTCGTCGTGCACCCGGAGATGTCTTCAGTGTTGGTTCCGGTTCTACCTATGCTATGGGTGTCCTAGATTCTGGATACAAGTATGGTTTCCTGATTGACTTCTAGACTGACATAAGTAGTGTTGTTGTTTCGTGTTCTTTAACTAGATAAAAGCAAACTTGCTCGCAGCTAGAGATATATAGATATAGATAATCGTAATCTCTGGTATTATTTGTATTAACTTATCATATTATGGGGTTTCAGGTGGGACATGAGTGATGAAGAAGCTCAAGAATTAGGGCGACGATCTATATTTCACGCCACCCACAGAGACGCTGCTAGCGGTGGAGTAATCCGTGTCTATCATGTAAGTTTTCATGTCGAAGATTTTAATTGCTATAAAAGAATAAAATTACGTGATATTATTTAACTGTTTTCTTATTAGATCAAGTCTGGTGGTTGGGTGAAAATCTCGGAAGAAGATATGGAGAATTATTACGATAAATACATGGCAGAAAAGAAACCGGTTTAGGTTAGTAGAATATAAATCGTCACCATGTATCCAAATCCACGTTTTCTTTATTCATTTTTTAAACTCTATCAAAAGTTTCAAACTGTTTATCATAGTGAGTGATTCACAATAAAATTGTAACATAGCTGTAATGTCCCTCGTCATTAGAATGAAACAGTTGACGAAACCTATAGTTCTAGTTTACTATCTTTCAAATAGAACCACTAATTCAAAATGTGGAGAATCGGGGAACATATCTACAGGGACAATTTTCGTTGGCATAAAAGGTTTCCCCTTATAATTTTTCGAAGCGGCTCGAGCCAAATCACCGAAGCTTCTCAAGGATGCATTTGCATCACATGCAGCATAAACAAGTCTTTGAATTTTGTCACATTTCCTTAAAGTTTGGATCACACGTTGATGTAAACCAGCTCTTGGGGGATCCACAACAGCAACAATTTTCTTATACTTACATCGCAAAAGTACTGGCTCTAAAAAGTCCTCTGCTTTTCCCGAAAAAAACTCACATGTTTCAGATAGGTTATTCAATTTAGCATTTTCCTGAGCATCCTTGGCAGCACTAGAAACCATCTCTATTCCAATCACTTGTCCACAACTTGATGCCAAAGATAATCCTATGGTACCAGTTCCACAGCAAATATCTAAGAGCGTTGTTTCTTTATCTAATGCGGCTAGTTCTCCGATTGCTGAATACAGAACCTGATAAAAAAACAAAATTTCATGTCTTTTAGGTTCTAAAATTTTTAGCATGCCGTATTTAGCACATGAATCCGCTTACTTCAGCTGCCTTTGTGTTGACTTGGAAAAATGCTTCTGGAGAAATCCTAAATTGCAATCCAGAAACAGTCTCAGTAATGAACTTCTTTCCGAATAGCAATTCTGGGGGATTTTTCTCACTTTGCCCGTGTTTTTCCATGACTTTGAAAAACATAGAATCTACTGGAACTTCTACTGAGTTGGAAAATTTCTGAACAAGTTCTTGCTTCAACGCTGTGACATTCTCTTCAGACATCTCCTATTGAGTCAAACGAAAAAACTTATAAATTACAATTTTCAATAGTTGACTACTAAAGGAGTTTCTTAAAACAAGAAAGTTCGTAACCCTTGTACTACACATGACAAAAAGCATCAAGTCTCCATCGCAAGTAGTCCGCACAGTGAGTTGTTTCCAGCAACCAACGTATGTTTCCGGATCGAACGCTTTGTAAGATGAGGATCGAATGTAATCTTGAAACAATAGAGCTCCGTCTATCATTCTTTTTGGAAGGTGAGGCAACTCATGAATTGGAGCAACACATGTTGACCCTTTTCTGTAGCTAGCAAGTCTAAATCCTACTGTGACTTCTTTGGTTTCTGGATCCAAACCTATAAACAGATATAAATCTACTTTGTAGAATCACTATCAGTGCCCACAGTACAACTTGCAAACGACATTTTAGTGGACTAATTAACCAATCGTAAATTCTGATTTGTTTCGATATCCAGAAGTCACAGGGGAAGGTTTAATTTCGCTCACAGGGAAAATCAATTCATTCCTTTTGAATGCGGGATTGACAGTATTAATTTTCATGGCGATTTTTTTGCTTAAAGATTTGCTTTCCTCCATTTTTCTTTTTAACTAGAGCGACACAGAAAAATATTATATCCTACCATCCAGAATTCAAACATAGCTTAACGCGAATATCAACATGCCTGATCAGAATATGAAACGCCATGCCATGGAGTAGTGGCTAACTTTACTCTGTCAAGGACACTTAGTGACGAAGAGTCATCGTTTTCTATAGGAGTTTCTTCAGGGTCAAATGCTTCTTTCCCTCTTTTCCGACTGGCCATTGGATCCTGAGCAGCTTTAGCTTTCTATTAACATTCCTTTAGTTAGCAAAATTATAAAGATGGCAGAGCATCATCAGAGAGTATTCGCGATATTAGCTGCTTATTAGTTCTAGCTTACAATAGCTTTAATAACTTTTCCTTTCCACTCATATCCGTCAACAGCGACAATGGCTTTCTCTCGTTCCTCTTCCGAACGAAAAGTTGCAAATACTAATTGCTTAGACCCTGCAGAACTGAGCTTGATTTTATGAGGGTTCAGTCGCAATTTGTTCTCCAGTAGTTTTTTTACTTCCTAAATGAAAGTTTAACAAAGCTCATTATCATTACCCATGCACGACTACTGATCACAAGTTAAAATTTAATTCAGAGTGTATTTATTAATTCAACCTACAATGTATCCATAGATTTTAGGCAGATCCAGTAGCTCAATTTTGAACTTCTCGGAAGAAAAACCATCTAAACGTAAGTAAGCATACGGATTTTTTTCATCTTCAACATTCCGTTCTTGAGACTTGCTTGCAAGCGCAGCTTCGCCGTCATTACATATTTCTGATGGAGGGATACTAGATTCGTCTCCATTTTTTATTTGCGAAGATGGAGGCACAGCCTCATGTTCAATATTTAGAACACTCTCACTCTCCATATTATCCCAGTTTTCACGCAAGTGGTATTAACGCAAACCAAAACTGACAAAATATGATAATTATGATAATTATGATTCAGTTTTTGTAAACTTGATCTAACTTTGAGCGTGTTGCTTCCAACAAGTAACACAATGACACTGTTTTCTTTCACCATGTATTATATCTCATAGCCGCCACTGGCAAACACGTGTATTCCAGCTTCAGCTCGTTCAGCTGTTTGTTTGATGTGTTGATGTTGATTTCCTGCTATTCCTACAGGCGATGAGGCGAACACCCAACTATAGAACAAGCAAATACTACTTTTTGTAAAGTGTTTAAGTGTATATGGCCTGGCCATGAATAAATAGATATAGAGCGCATGTACATTTAGAGAGTATTTTACAAGGCTATTATATGTGTGTTCCAGTTATCAATTTTGTAGTCGTTAAAATGTAGTCGTTTAGTGTTAGTGAACAACAACTGGTTATGAAACAAATTATATACAACTGGCTGCGTTTGGATCTTTGGCTGTGCTGGAGGAAAGAAAGAAAGTTGAGATTTCCTAGTTGGCATCAAGTTGGCGTTAAAAATGCTTGACTACTAAATCAGTTAGTTAGTTACAGGGTTTAGTGAACTCTGTTCTCTGTAGTCTCTGTTGGATCTTGGTCCTCCTTTTTGGTCTGATCTTCCCAAAAAGTCTCCCCAGCAAATGGTATTCTACACAGGACAGGTTATACAAGTTACGAGGTTAGTTCTGTTGTATGGTAATCTACTTCTACTTCGATGGTTCAGTTAGAAAAATACGATTTTTCGTATGCTTCAGAGGACTATGAGGCTGAAGTTAATTTTTAATTCTTTGTTCGAGCTTTCAGATAGCAGTTATGTCTGACTACTTTGGAAAACGCTCCCTATTCCCCGCAAACCCTAGCCCAGGCACTAGCCGTGTTCACAGGTCACCAGATCCACATCGCAGTGGTCAACAAAAAGATGACAATCTTAAACTAGAGCCATTAAGTCCGACAGACAAGGATCAATTCGCATCATTCTCTAGATGTAGTAGTACTGGATCTATCAACACGCTTTCATCCTCAGCTCAGAACTCTGATGACGAGGAAGATAGTGATGGGGGCAAATCGAGTACGAGTTACAAAGAACGCCGACGAGAGGCCCACACTCAGGCCGAGCAAAAGCGCCGAGACGCTATCAAAAAAGGTTACGACTCGTTGCAAGACTTGGTCCCCATGTGTCAACAAAGCGATTCCCTTAGTGGGTACAAGCTCAGTAAGGCAACGATTCTTCAAAAGTCCATTGACTACATTCAATACCTTCTGCAGGCGAAGAAAAAACAGGAGGATGAGCTGGCTGGGTTGAGGAAAGAAACTGTTGCGCTTCAAATCATGAAAGTAAATTATGAGCAGATAGTGAAAGCTCAGCAAAGTCAGCCTGGAAGCACGGCAATGCAAATACCAGACGAGGTCAAATTTCAAGTTTTCCAGGCCATCATGGACTCTCTTTTTATTTCCTTTAATGCTGGACTCAATGCTACCAATTTCACAGAACTCTCTGCTTGCATTTTCAGCTGGTTGGAAGAAAATTGCAAACCTCAAGTTTTGAGGGATACAGGTGTTGGGGTTCTTCAGCAGCTAAAAAGCCAAGTTGGGCAATTGTAGTTAATTTCATTTTGGAATATATCTACTATAAGCCTTTTTACCTTGATTATGGCTGGTCATTTATTGTACACTTTTTGTTTTCGTTGATAGTAGAAAATACTAATACTGATATTCATTCATGATGTATGAAACGCTTATGCTGGTGCTCCCATGTAGTTTTGGTATAAAAAATGAAAAAGTTAGATTATAATTATATACATTATAAAATAATGCACTAAAGGCGAGGTTTATTTTATATCTATTTGAGATTTTGGGCTCGCTTGGCTTTTGTATTTCGTATACATGTAAATTAGGCTTTTGCCTCACGCATCCTGTAGTATATAGATAGTAGATTAAGTTGGCAGACTTTTTTCCTTTTCTTGGATCGAGATTTATTTATATTACATTTGAATAACTTGTGGAGTTCGTTGTTAAATAAAGAACAAAATTGTGAAAAACTTGAAAACCCCAAGTTTCAATTTGCACTTTTATGGAAGTTATGCTTGCAATTACAATAAACATGTGATAGCACAAATAATGGTTTGTTTATACCTACACAAGTTCCTTTTATTCTTATGTTGAAATAGTTGAAATCTTGAAATCCATTTTTCTTACGAATCAAGCTAAAAATATTGATATTTCCAACTGCGTACGGTGTTACCGCAATCAATGTAAAATGTAACATAATATTATGTACTCGGATCCCATGCAACTCATCAACTTCACTTACTTTACTTAACGATCTGAAGAGTCCCAAAAACAATACAAAAATCTGTGTACTTAATTTTTAGCTGACTTTGACCACTCTACTTTGATAATTAGATGATCGTATCCGTAGTCTTGTAGGCCATGTAACGCACGTTTAGCGGACTCCCGGGTTTGATAGGTCACAAACGCGAACCCTTTACACACCCCGGTATTTCTGAAAATTAAAAATAATCACAACAAACATTAAATCCATTCATTTCATGTTACCGATGCAATCAAGCGATTACACATAACATTTTATGATACATTTTTTAAACCCATACATACCGATCTTTTGCAAGGAAAATGCGGTCAATATTGCCAAACGGACGGCATAAATCTTGTAAATCGGTTTCGGACATAGTTTGAGGTAGATTTGAAACACGAATTGTTGATTCATCTCTTCTGTTGGGTCCTCCCATGGATTCTCCTTTTCTATCCGCTCCACCGCCTCTACGAGCGGGTGGCACATAACCTCCTCCAGAGGGTTTAGCTTCATCCTAAAAAGAGGTAAAAGGTTAATAGTTTCATTACATCGAAATGACTAGAATATTATTGATAAACAAAACTACTTCAAATAACCAACTCACTGTTTTATTACGATCCGGGTTAGTGGCAATGGAAAGTTGAGACATGGGGATCCCAGAGTCCTTGTAAGGACATTTAGCCGAAAAGTGATTGTCTTGACAAAACCTGCATCGAACCAATCCTTTTCCTTCTTGCTGTTGCTGCAATTTAGCCAACATTGAATCGGTAGCGTCTTGTAAGTTGTTCGACTCTTTATTCGCAGGGGCCAAAAACTGCATCTGCACTTCATCCGCAACAACAGTTGTGTATGAATTTGGACCACTCGGATCTCTTTTCGATTGACCAAACTTGATCCAGCGTTTCCGATCCCTCACTCCTTTAGAAACTATAATATAGAAATATAGACATAAAATAAATGGCTAATTTAAATTTATGAAAACTCTAAACATAATTTTTGTGTTGTAGTTGTGTTTATTAACCTAATTTGCGTTCGATTCTGAAAGTCCTTGTGATCTTTGATTTCTTCCCGGTGTCAGGATCAGTTATGATTTCAGCCACCGTTTTAATTCTTTCTCCGTCTTTACTTACTGGAGGCTCTTGGAACCGATCTTTTTGTGCACGATCCTTTCTTGGCTTTTCTTTTTCATGCGTTGTTGGAACAACAATGAAGTCGTCATCATCGATTTCATCCGCCCACCGGCTTGTCAACGTTTTTCCATCGCTCATCGTGAATTCGCTAACTCTCAATGGAACTCTGAAGGTTTCAGCCCAATATTTTGGTATTAATTTTGAAACGTACAAATTTCACGTTTAGAACAAAATATTGATTAATTAATTAAATTAGATTCTTAAGTTTTGTGTAAGCAAACAGCTAGTTTTGAATATTTAATTACAGCATACAATTTGACAAGCCAACAAGACTTTAGTGAGTACAGTTCCTTTGCATGGCACTAAAGTTGAACAATCCCGCACTCTTAATAATTTTTGCTTTACGTGCTGCAAAGGCAATAGGTTGAGTTCGGCGTCCCAAGCATATGGCCTCGCCACTTCTACTTCCAATTTCAACCAACTGGTTTGCACTGTATAAATGTTAATGTGCATGCAATGCTGTGGATTTTTGTATGACTTGGATTTTGTTTGAGTTTCGTATTTTTAGTTAGTGCAAAACGAAACTGTCTGCAGTTTGCCCCCAAAAGTTTCTACCTCGAAGTTAAAGAAAAATGTGTGAAAATTGAGGTTGTTAAAACTAATTATCAGATTTTTATTGTAAAGATTGTTTTTGAGACTATATTGAGAAAGGAATCTTTTTGGTCTGTAGTTCTTTTTGTAGAACATACCCTTCATAAAAATGAATCAATCAACGCAATGCATTTTTTTTAATGACCACATGCAGCAGGCTTAATAAGTATTAATTATTTTTAGTCAAAATAATGTGTTTTTAAAGATTCAAAGTTCAGAGTGAAGTGTTATTTATTGTATATTTTGGCACGATGCAACTCGTAAAGCTACGGCATAATATGATATTTATAAAAATCAATTGATAGAATAATTGGATTAGGGGTTATAGAAGAGATGTATAGCATTTAGAAATTTAGAACAGTAAAGATCACCGCTAAACGATAGTATTCGTAGACGACACAGAATTAGTTTGGTAGGATAAAATTGATTATTTATTAAATCTTGCGCTAATATCTAATGTACTAACTCAATAATAAAAAACAATGCTACGAAAGAGAATAAAAAAATAGCTAAATACTTGTAGATCTAATGAACACGGGTACTAAAAGCTAAAATGGCACTTTGAATATAAATTATTGAACTATATGGCTTCGCTTGACTAAATCATTAATAATTAACAAATTGACTAAAAAGGTATATCCAAAAGTTAATGTATACGTTATCTATTTATCTATTTATAACTTTTGGAACAAAAGGAGAGTTCTTGTCATAGAAATGATATTGGTCAACACAGAATGCTTATCTTCGGGATGCTTATCAAGATACTCGCAAATAGCAGCAACAAAGTCTTTGATCCAGTCCTCTGATTCGTCCAAATTAACTTTCCCCATAACGGGACTTGCGGCCGCCACGAATATTCCATACAAATATCCCCATGTACCGAATGTAGCATGATCAATCAGGAATTCCTATTCATTTAAAAAACAAAACAAAAGATTATATTTACTGTTTGTACTAATTATGTAATGTACACAATGGAGACCTTGCTATGGTATTACAAAGGATGATGAAGATAACCAAACTCAAAACTATTACGCACCTCGAATGAAAAATCCATTTTTCCTTGCATTAACTGAATACAACGGGAGAACTCATCGTAGTAGATTTTCAACAGATTTCTCCATTCTTTTTCTCTGACATCTTTTTGAACACTGTTGTATAGATAATAGCTTATATCTAAATTGGGAGAACCGACACGCATCATCTGAAAAACAAAGAAATGGACATCCAAATAAACAAATGACCATGAAATACATTCCATTTATTATCATAACCAAAACATAGTTTGTGCAATCATTACCTGGAAGTCAACAAATTTCGCTCCACAATAGTTTCCATTCTCGTCTTTTTCAAGGAGAATATTATTGCTCCAAAAGTCTCCATGATTTAAAACATTGATGGATGATGTTTGCTCAACAACATCACACATTGAAGAAAATACTTTTCCATTGTATCTTTTCATGCCTTCGCATGCTTCAGTTGCTCCCTCAATGTTGCACTCCTGTAATTCGACAAAATAACAATACAGGCACTGGCGAAAATAATGAAGTCATGCCATGCATAAATTTTTGCGTATGAATTCTTACCTGAAGAAGTTCATATATTCTGGAATAAGTGGAACCCATCATAGCTGTATTAATTTCTGCACCCACACCTTCCCTATGCATCATACGTTCCTTAGTATGAGGGAATTTATTTTGGAAGGCGGAAATTCCTAGCTGTTTCAAAGGGATGTAGCTTGCACTATGGAATCCGGCAAGAGTCTTTAAAATTAAACTGCAAGTATACAGAAAACAGGAAATAAGAATTTTGTATTTCATATAAAAAACTAACTAGACAAGCTAACAATTGAAAGATTTTTACCTAGCTTCACAAAAACCATGTCCAACATCACGATTGGCGATTTCATGAGTTGAAAAATTTTGCAAGATCAACTCTTCTTCACCAACATGGAAGAGGGAGGGAAAGTTGTCAAAGAATTTGTGATGCCTAACAAGTGAAATGAAGTTTATTAACACATGTTTTCATTTTCACTATGGGGTATCGTGAGAAAAATGGGGTAGCATGTTGGAATGAGGAAATTAATGCATTCTTAACTTACCCACACTGATTGTCGCAAAATTGTTTGAGGTAAGGTAGCACCTCTTTGTACACCTGAGCTTCCCTTTGAAAAAGACTTGATTCAGTGTCTTCTTTGATTTCCGCGTTCCCTTTAATCCTCTTGACGAAAAGCTCAATTGGTTCTTGCTTGTCATCCTCGAATTCCAATTTTGCACAATGGCAGACACTGGTGAAATGGACTGGAAGTTCTGGATCATTGTTAATGACCACTTGCTTAAGTTTTTTGGAAATGCCTTTGCTTTCGAGCAGTTTTGAGTACTTCATGTACTCCGATGAAGGGATCTGGGCTCCACAGTTGTGGCTTTGAGCGTCCACTAAATTGCAATTCTTTGTGTTGCACATTTTCAAAATCAATTGTCAAAAAGTTATGCTTGTGAAATACCCAATGAAGGGTTGTGTGTAGCAAAATTAACAGTTTAATCGATTTACTCACTTTGTTACTGGAAGAATGTGAATTTCAGATTGCGAAAATAAACTCGTCTCACTGCTCTTTTATACTGCTGACCTTGTTGGGTATGCATGCACTGAGACTGCAAAACAGTGGCGTGTGCTTACGTAGTCAAGTAGTCACCGTTGGTGATCAAACTATACTTAAAAAGTTAACTAAAGGGCTCAGGCTGTTCCCTGAACAGGTTGATGAAATATAATAAAGCTCACATTAAAAAAATCATTGACTCTCAATTTTATAAGAAATATACAAAGTTGTCAAGCATAGTTTTTCATTACATATTAGTATAGCTAATCCTGCACCAGCATAGTCTTTCGCAGTTTGGTGACCACGTTGACACGTATACAGTTTTCATCGGTTAAACGTTTTCCATGCATTCCGAGGTGGATAAACTATGAAGACATTTTAGATCATTGTCTTGTGAAAAAATCCAAGGAATTCAACTTTTACATGGACACTAAGTACTGTGAGACATTGCCGAGCAACGTGAAAATAACTGATTTGTTCAGACAAGTCAAAGCCCTCCAAGGTGCATATAAAAAATGATTCCTTTGAATGAGTCGCCCAAGTCAGTAACCAGTTTCCAGTCAAAAACCTTCCCTGCATGGAAAAAATGTCCAGCATGGTTGGAAAGTAAGTAATGTTATATAATGTGCTCAATGTGCTGAGAGAAGCAGTATTTTCATCTTTCATGAGGCCTTTGCCATTTTCATTTTACTATGTATATATGATGAGAGCGAGAAGTACGACCAGCCATGAACTTAACCCATTTGTAGTTTTAATTAGTGAAGGTCATCCTTGTTCAAATGAGTACGGAATCTAAAAAAGATTTTTCACTATAAGTATTTTCTGTTGAAGTTTTAGATAGTATCACTGCTTATTTGCAGAATAAGCAAAGAGACGAGGCTTAGAATGAATGAATGAAAACCAACTTCAACCGAACAAAATTCAAACATACGACAATGTTTTTAATCCACCGGTTCGTAATCGTAAACAATTTTTTCTTACGTAACGTTTGCTATCACATGGAGTAAAAATTTAAGACCAAAATAAAATCGCAAGATAGATCTTTTGACGCGTAAAGTCTTATAAATGTAGTTAGTTTTGTTATGAATGATGACATTGAGTGACAAGATTTAAATTATCTGAAGGACATCATGTACAACAAATCTTTGTATCTAAAATTGACCTGTTGCGTTATTTGTGTACAGATGAATTCCTATTTACCTTGCATCCCTATATACAGCGTACACAAGTGAGCAAAAACTAAATTTTACGAAGGTATAGCATATAGTCATAGTGCGTCGTAAGCAGAGTTAAGTAATTTTCATCGCAGTATATTGAAAACTATTTTTCCCTCTCATGTTCACCTTGGTTTTACTTTTTGCATATAGTAGTTTAGTATTTTTGCCTATTAGTTTTTGTGCTTAGCTGCAATTTTGCACTATTACTATATACTACCACTTGCCAGTGGGAAGAGTCTGGATGTACTTGAATAGGAAATGCAGAGATCCATATTTGACCGTGACACGAAAAATAATAGAGGATGTATTGTTTTGTTATGTTAGCTGAGTTTTTTAGGTGAAACAAGGATAAAAACGCACTGTGTAGTGATAAAAACTATCGTGCAATAGATTCCATGTTATAGCGCTGCACCCGTCGAATAAAGCGAGGACGGAGAAAAACGTTGGATTTTTCTACTGTTTTCTATCTATCTATACGTTCAAAAGTTATACTATATTATGCAACCTACCAAGTAAACTAACTAAACAAGCCAAAATTATTTTTAAAATTCTCGTTCTTTGATCCGTGCTTTGAATATAGCTACTACTAACTAGCCATAACTCTTACAATATATTGTTTGTATCTTGAAAACTATAAAATTGCACCTTGAGATTTTATGTTACCCTTGAACTCTGAGTTGCTCTTCTAAAAGTGATACATTGATGGTGGCGTGTGCTATGCAATATTATCTGTGATAAATTTCTAGTATCGAGTACGCGTAAAGTTCACGAGTTTATTGAAATTGCAAAAAAAGAGTTTCAGTGCAAATGTTCTGAAAAGGAATATTTGATGAGTTCAAGATTACTAGCTAACAAGAGGCATGTGCGGTAGGTAAGTTCACTCATAACTCGTTAGCCTATGGCAAACTAAATTTGTTAAAATCTTCTTGAGCATTTTTAAACTTAAAAATAAGGATAAGTGAAACTTTAAAGTACCTATATTAAGCTAATTTTTAACTGCCTCTGTCTAATGCGTTGATCAATACAAATAATGCAAGCATTTTGGGATTAAGGATTTCGAAATATGAAGGTGTGAATTCTCCATAGAATTAAGATTACATAAACCAGGAACCTGTTTGGAGAGGGAAAATAGCTAGCATTGTTGAGAAGCGTCACTGTAATTCCAAACTTCTCTATAGTTCCATGCAGTAAAAGTGAGAGAGGGATGAACCCAATGTTGTCTGAAAAATTTTCAGAGCGTAGCTTACCAAGCTAAGAAAGTGCACTTGTACTGACCGTAGATGATATTCATGATCATGGCACATGTTTGCGTGTAAAGTTCCAGAATATTTGTTTTTACGTTTTGTGACGTGTTTCGCTCACAGCAGGAACATTCCAACCCCAGACAGATTGCACTCTGGACTGAACAGTGTTAAAAACACCTCAAAAAGAAAAAATACAGTGTATTAATCTTAAGCGTTCATTTTCTTCCACAGTTTTACGTAGTACTATTCATATTCATGAGTAGAAGCGCGTCATAACTAAAAAGCCGGTTTCAATCTCTAGACCCCAATTTTGTCTTGACTCACTTGCACTTTTCTTTGAATCAAAAAATGTAAACAAAGCCCTGATTGTTTTGTCACTATAAGGAAATTTGTATGCACATCATAGAGTATAAGCTGCAAAAACATGAAATGAATCAGGAACAGGTATTATTGTGTGAGTGAGTAATTGTTGATAAAAATGATGTCAGACAATTCAAATGCTAGAAGTCCTGCATTTTTGAGGCCATTTTGTTTTGCATTTTTAGCAAATGGTCCAGTAAACCTATCGATTTAAATTTAGTTCATTGTGCAAAAAATAGTCGGTGTTTCAAGGCACTAACTTGAGTACTTGCTAGTGAGCTGAAGTGGTTAAGAATTCTAAGGGTAAAATCATTCAGGGGATATGTGAGACAACCAGCAAAAAGCGACCTTAGTAAATCTTGAATATTGAACTTGGAATTCTTATCTATATCATCCATTTTATGTGACGCACGTACTTTGAAAAGCAAATAGAGATAAATCTATATAGTTTTCAATGTGTTAACTTATAAATAGTGACATTTAGGATACATTTTGAGGACGCAGCATGCTATAGTATACGTAAGCAACGTATGACAAGTGTATGACCATCAATTTCAAACTGAACAGGGTCAAGCAGACGGGATTCACCCAAATAATAAGCTTTTTGTTAAGATAGCCTGTCAAAATAGTGTCACAAGTTCAAGTTTATTCATTCTAAATAAAGAAATTTCAAATCTGTGCTATAGTGGATTGCAAAACTTTTTCATTGTCACTAAGGCAGAGCCATATATATAAAACTCCAGCTACAATTTCATGAATTGAAATTTTGCCATAAACTTAGAAAATTGAATGTTTGGACTTTGCAAATATTTGCACGCATGCAATATTCTTGTTACAATGTAAGCGTTCAGAAGAGTATTTAATAAAAACTGGTCAAAACCATTGAAATATCTTTTATTCAGGTTTCACACAACCACATTATTTGCTAAGCACAGCAGTCCCAAAGAAATCTAGTTGCCTGTTTTGTTTCATTTGATTGATGTTATGTTTTGAGCAAATTTTTAACCGGCCTTTTACATTGCATCTAAAAGAGCAAGTGAATTTTTTAGAGCAAAACAAAATAGCTTGTGTGAGATACACACTAACTTCTTTGAATGACATCTAAAAGATTAGGATCACATTGATAATATTCATTAATGATATTTTCATTCATTACTGATTGATATCGCCATAATTTCTGAATATAAATCAAATGGGTTATGGGTCCGTTAACTACCTAAACAAATGTGCGATGAACAAAAAACTGCTGACCTCTATATCATGTTTAAGGAAAACAGCCAGCTTTACTTTTGAGATCGCTGCGTAATTTTTAATTCCTAGAGGGTAACTTCATACCTATTGGTAATATTTCCAATAACTTTCCTCATTCTTATCTTATGAGGGATTTGAAATTTTCTTCCCCTTCACGAATATATTCTCTATTTTTTCCTCTCCGTGTTCTTATAAACTGAAAATGTGCTCAAAAAGATGAAGGACTTCATTTATACGCCCAACCTTAGCATAATGATCCTGTGCTTTATAAAAATGTTGCTAACAAAATCTGCCGTTTGTCAAAGCAGCGATATGTATATAATTGATAGGGATCATGCGACACTAATTTTGCACCCTACCCGATTTTGACCGAACATTCAAGCATTGATCTATGGAACTACGAAAAAATGGCCTTGGAAATTCTATCATTCCATGGCACTGATGCCACAATGTACCCACTTAAGAGTTCATTTTATTTCACCATTGATAATGATCGAAATTTCTATGACAGAGGCAAGGTCTTTAAAAATTGCGTTAGAGAAAACAAATCTCTTGTGTCAATTGAGGTCGAAGCTTTGCTAGAACTGACGTTTTTAGCTGTTTTCACTATCGGGATTTAAAGATGCCATGAACTTGGGAAATCATCTGACGAGCGTCATAGAGTCTTAAATTAAATGAACCAGCAATCGGAGTCAGTTAACCAATTATAAGGTCACTTTGTCGCTGTCAGTACAACTACACGATATCCAGCAATCTTGTTGACCTAAGGGAGCGTTCTATGTACACTTAATAGTATATGTTTTATGCATCAATATCGATAAGTTATTTTCCATTCTATATCCTATATACTATAATAACGTGGCGCAATGTACTTTTGACTTCATTATAAAACTAACTTGATTTAAGCTCTGATAATCTTCAATGTATCTGAAATGATTAATAGATGGATG
>Ga0210040_10002764_pt1 | contig 24382 bp, 14 predicted proteins | sample CryGeyCG12114_NA_FD_185462 | JGI IMG/M metagenome (GOLD analysis project Ga0210040, IMG submission 185462) | Groundwater microbial communities from aquifer - Crystal Geyser CG19_WC_8/21/14_NA (SPAdes) (version 2) | ecosystem: Environmental > Aquatic > Deep subsurface > Groundwater | place: USA... | reverse complement strand
ATATTAGTACTATAGTGTACGGTATTAGTACTATATAGAGATGATTCCTATTACTATTATACCCTCCGTATAGATACTAGTACGCGTGTTAGTACGGTGTTAGTATGCGTATTAGCACGCCTAATATATCGTTAAAATAGAATGTATATTATATACTAGTACGCTATTAGTACGCTACTAGTACGCGTATTAGTACCTATATCGAAGTCTAATTTTTTTTAAAAAAAACTTTTAAGTATTTACTACTAGGGGGGAGTAGTAGTAGTATATAATAGACGCTTCTATATATATATTTCGCTAAAAAACCCGAATATCTAATTAGGTGTTAATAATAACCTCGTCGTCGCTTTATAAATAGTATATTAAGTAAGAGGCGGCGACGATATAAGCTTAAAAAGTTTAATCTAGATGCCTTAGGTAGCTATACGTTATTATTTTAGACACGGTCTTAATATACCTACTAGTACGTTCGGTTTAGATACGATCTTAGCATACTATACCTACTAGTACGCTTATAATATAAAGTTATACTAGTATACGTGCTGATATATATACTAGCAGCGTACTAGTATAGGATATCGTGCTAATACCGTACTAGCACGATACTAACACCGTACTAGCATCTATACGAAGGGTAGGATAGTAGTTAACTATACGATAGTTTACACGGTCCCCCTACTCGATCTAAGTTTTGTCTCTATATAGAGGTTAAATATCGGTATGCAGGTAATGATTACCACGTCGTATATATACTCGACCGTCGATCTCCGTATAGACCGAGTCTCTTTATAAACAGTTAAGTACACTAATATAAGACTTACATCGCACGCGCACGTTGACCGACATCGCGCACGTTAACTTATATCGCATGCGCCCTACGTCGCCCACGCTAACTTACATCGCGCACGTTGACCGATATCGCGCACGCTAACTTACATCGCACGCGTACGTTAACTTACGTCGCGCACGTTATCTTATATCGCGTAAGTTAACTTATATCGCGCACGTTACTAACTTATATTGCATAGGCACGCTAACTTATATCGCGCACGTAGACTGATATATGTATCGCGCACGCTAATTTGTATCGCGTACGTTAACTTACGTCGCGCGCGCTAACTTATATCGCCCGCGCTACTAGTAACTTATATCGCGTACGTTAACTTATATCGCGCACGCTAACTTATATTACGCACGCTAACTTATATCGCGCACGTTGACTTAAGTGTGTACGCGGAGGTTAACTTACATCGTCTGTGCACTACGACTTACGTCGCGTCGCATACGCACTTTGCCTTCCACCGTTTGCGCACTGTGCCTTACCTCACGTCGCCTGCACTTCAACTCACGTCGCGTCGCATACGAACCTATTAACCCTAAGCGGTCGAGTCTAAAGCACTGCCCGACCGTTTAAGAACATCGGCAACTTCCACCTGCCAACCGATCTGCTGCCTTACCTTATGGATCTTCCTATCATTTAATCGTGTTGCCGCCGCATCCCCGCAGACATCTCGCAATCAGAGTATATATGTGCGACGACAGCAACAAGACTGACACCTACAAGGCTGCGGAGGCAATAAGGACGCTGCAATGTGCGACGCTGCATGATGACCAATCATGGAGAGTCGGCCGTCGGCCGAGCTGCATATGTGATTGCGGCCATCCCGAGTCACCCCTTCCTCTTCGACACCGGTTAGATTCGTGCGGCCAGCAAGGCGAGTCGTGAGTAGTGCGAAGTCAGAGCATGTTTGATGAGACAATGAGTTGCCAGGGCATCGCATTACCATGGTGCTGCTCCTGGTCAGTGTCGCTAATTCGACATACCTCGATGCAGCAGCAGCTGAGGGCGAGCAGCTATAGTAAGTCATAGGCCACTTCCTAGCTGTTTCGGTCAAGTCCGCAGTGTCCTAGAACACTTCAATGCAGTGTTTGATTGCCTCGGAGTAAGGTTCCCTCCGCTTTCGTGGCCTTTCAAGCGAGGTCCGTGATTGTCTGTTGATCAAGTAGGTACGCTGTCACCGAGCCTCTGCTATAGACTGTTGCCATCGATCATCGCGTGTGGGAGGAACAGTTGTTTTCTTAGGATATCAAGCCCGACGCTGTTGTCCGCACTTCGTTGACGGCTGGGCGGACCGAAAGATTCGCCGCTAGCAGACCATGCACAAGCGGTGTTCTTGCGTCTTAATGGTGCGTATGAATGGTGCAGACCTGATTTGTAAGTGATATGTATCAATCTCTGCGGCAACTTGAACCTGGTTGTTATGGCGCACACGATAGGGCCACCGGCGGAACCCGCTAAACGAACGGTAGAGTCGTAGGGACGTCTTGTTTCTGGCTACCAGACCTGGTTGGCTATGGTGCAGCCGGAGCTTAGGGACTTAGGTTGATGAGCTTTATCGATAATGCTAGCGTCTTTATTTGTGGTAGCCTGCTTTTAAATCTCTTCTCGTGATCTATACTAGGTGTTTTCCGCTCGTAGGAGTTGGTTTGGTCGTTCTATCGCTGCTCGCAAGCTGGGACTAAACACGCACTACAACTCGATCTCTTGCTAGAACTGGCCCGGTTTCCCCTCGCGGCACTAAAAAAGGTGGACGAATTCTTAGGCGAGACGCCTAAGAATCGCCGAGCGCAGGTACTTCTAGGTTTACCTCGGTGCACTCTTAGTATTCGTAATATCTCTCAGAACAATTAAACAAGAGACTTTACAGTCTATAAGTGTTCTATCTGTTCAATATAAAGATAAACCTTTACTGTTTAGAGGCATCGTGTAGTATTAGGGTAACGTTGTACGTGGCTGGTTAGGTATGTAAAAATCGGAATCCTAAATCTGGGATTAAGTCGCTGCTCGGACGCTCTTGCCGTTTGGGCTTTAAAACTCCCACAACGTGTTGCTAAATTCGTCGTCCAACCAGTCAGGGCAGAGCCAGCGCATCTAACGGCGTACGTCCAGTACCTATCAGTTTTAAAAACCTAGTTCATGTAGTTGTCGCACCTAAAATTGTAGGTTTCAACACAGTGTCCTTAATAACAACGAACTCCTAAAACTTGCAATGTCTTACGTGCTACTGAATTTATACAAGTAATGCATCTGACGTGGCGTTGCCTTAGACACCCTTGTCGCTTTGCCGTCCATGATAGTACAGTATTTACGTATAAATGCGTGTTCTTGCCCAACGGTGCCCACAAGGTCAAGGGTATGTCGCTCGACCATGCAGAGTTGGGTCTGTATGTAAAGACTTATCATCGTTGGGGGGCGCCATAAAAGCTTTTCTAGAATTGGCATGATCAATATCTTTAGTTGTCATAATGCGCATCACACTAAGAGAGCCTCATCAGATTTCAGAGATCGGTGCACCTGCAGAAAGCCGAAGACTGCTTCGCTTGATGTAAATCGAAGGACAAGGAATAACACATACAGTACTAGTATTTGTGCGTCAGGTCCTATCTCGGCAAGGTGAATTCTGGTGATGTAAGCAGTGCAATGCCGTCACTGTCTATCGGTTGACAAGAGACACCTGTGCACCGATTGCCTTTGCTAAATACGAGCGCATTGCGTGTTCTTCGACCTCGAGAGTTCGCTGAAAGCGACTGCTGAACTGTATGATGATGGTGGCCTATCGTTGCTAGTGCTAACTCAACCCGATCGTTGTCTGATGTACACGTGACCCTTAGAACCAATCTGTCGTGTGTAAGGCGAGGTAGTCTTACTGAATCACACCAGAAAAGACTCCAGTATCTCGTAGCAACCACTAGCAGTGGTAGATTAAAAAAGTACAGATTGCTTAGAGAGCCAGTCTTCTTACAGGTCACAGGGAGGAACGCCCTGCTTATTAGACGCTATGAAATACTGGGATCTGAGGTGATTGGTTGGGTTGGACTTCTGTCAACCAATCACATGTGCTACTATCTGTCTCTCTGATAGATCTTTCTAGTCGTGACTAGATACATGCATGCGTGCCCCTCGACACAGTAGATCTCTGCGGCGAAAAGGCTATGCTACAAAGGGCGATCGTTGCTGAGTACTGCTCTGATGGCGGGAATCGTCGACTGGACCTTCGCGGTCTGCAGCCTGAGAGGCAGTGATCATGGATGCTAGGCGGCCAAGCAATTTACTCACACTCCTTGAATAGGCTGAACTTGCAGTGCACTGTACGATAGGGCGTATAGTGTCAGTGATGATATGACCGAGAACACCGATGCGAACGCACTGTAACCGACATATTGCAGGTAGCTACGGGTCTGTAGCAATGCTGGGGTCAAAGGGTCCAAGAAGACCCTGCATGGGGACACGTGGCCTTGGCGCCGGCTGCGCCCGTTAGGGATGGCAATCGAAATAGCAAAGCCACGAGTAAAAAAAGCGTGAACGGCAAAACGGCCATTTTTAAATAAGTTTAGGCTCAATTTCGGCTACCAGTCCTTGTAGCTAGGGGCACTTTCCGCCGTAAGGGTTGTGTTTAGGAGCTTCTTGACGCCTAAGTGCTTCACCGTCGACCATTTTCTTACTTCTGGCTCGCCAGCAACACCACGCAATGCATCGGTCGCGTCACCACGACTTTGAGCACCACAGATGCGATGCCGCAGAAAAACCATCACACTAAGCACCAAGGCGCAAGAGAGGCAGAAGGTCAACGCTTTGTCTTTCCGAGACATTGAAACAGCCGAAGATGATGCTGACTATGTGGATGAAGACGAAGACGAGAACAAAAATAATAGCAATAGCGAGACGGCCCTTCGGACACTGGTAAAGCTGGTCACGGCGCTCAGGAGGACGATCGAGTAATAAAACACGAGCTTCTAACTTTAGTCTAGTAGTAGCTTTAGCCGTACGTATTAGCTATAGTATTGAAATTCTTCATAGCCTCGCTAGACTTAGGATACTAACCTCGGTAATAGAAAACGGTAAAGATCGTAGTACTTAGAAAACTAGGTAAAGCCGTTTACACTAGTCCTAGTGCGTACCGAACTATTTCGTTCTTGAACACGCTGGGGAAAATACTAGAAGGGTAATCGCCTAATACCTATCGTACTACGTAGAGATACATCGGCTACTTTCGGATACCCACTTCGAAGGTCGACCAGGACGCAACATCGAGTAGACCCTGCTGGTGCTGGCTAACTTAATCGGCTAAGTATAGCTCCGAGGCAAGGCTATTACACTGATTGCATTTAATCTAAAAGGAGCCTTTAAAGAGGTTAACTACACGACTCTAGGCGCTCGACTGCGCGAAAAAGTAGTACTATCACTAGCGAGAGCATGGATCCAGTGTTTCATATAAGATTAAATGGTCAGCATCCACTTTAACGGCTACACCACCGTAGTCGCGCCTGTAGAACATGCTGGACTCGTATAAAGATCACTACTCCCACCTGTTCTATCCGCCTTCTTTGATGCGGACCTTGTCCACTATAAGGTTAACACTTAAGGCGGGGCCTTAGTCTATATTGACGACTACTTTCGTTTAAGTAGTGGCCCGCTTGGCTAAGGAGAATTTATATAAGCTTTAGTAGGAAGATATCCTGCGCATTATAAAATGGGCCTAGCGAACAGGCTCGTCCTTTTCGGCGGAGAAGACGGAACCGATTTAGCTTACTCGACGGAGGAAGGAGCTATATATAGGAAGTGTTAATATGGATAAGAGAGTTATTTAAACTGGCCTAGTCGCGAAACTGTTAGGAGTGCTAATCGACTAAGAGTTAAGATAGAAAGACTATATCCAGCGAGCAGTTAAATAAGCAACGGTGGTGACACTAGGCATTAGTGGACTGCGGTATATGTGACCGGTACAGATAAGGCAGTTCCACTAGGCCTGCATCTTACCGAAGCTGTAAGTACGTATTAACGGTGTAGTATGATCTACTTAAGGGCAAGATGCACCTTAGAGCCCTTAGGGCGGTGTAAAGGGCGGCCCTGCTCTACGTTATCTTAGCCTTTAACACCGTAGCAGTACAGATACTAGAGGTAGAATGTTATACCCTCCCTCTATACCTCCGACTAAAGTAGCGAGGATAAGAGGTGGTGGTTAGAATGTGTACGCTCTTACTAGAATACCCCTTGTTAAAGTGGTGGAGTGGGTAAAGTAACGAATCAACGTAAAGGTATACAATTAAGCTCTACGCTCATCTAAGCTATGAGATCGATGCAACTTAAAGGACTTGACTTTGTGGAGACAATCGATCCCACTCCTTTAATAACCTGGAGTTAGCCAGCCTTTAACGCAATCGCGATCGAATAGGATAAGATACAAGCTCTTGAGAACATCGCAGATGTCGCGAGGGCCTCGGATAAGGTCATCTTTACCGATGCGTCCAGTAAAGATTCTAGCGTAGGTATCACATGCCTGACCCAATTAATGGCCACCAATAGACTGCTTAAACTGGCTGGGATCAGCGAGCGATTGAACCGTACATGCCGCTGAATTGGTGGCAATCTGCCAGGCAATAGAGACGATCGAAGAAGCAGCGAGCAGTAGGCTAGAGCGAGCCGAAGACTGTGGTAAGGTTATTGCTATCATCAGTGATAGTCAGTCCGCTATCCGGGCTGTTGCCAACCTCTTTAGCAAATCGGAGCAGCACATTGTGTGCCGTATCTTCACGCAAGTCCAGGAATAGCTGGAGTAGAAGATCCGGGCCCGACTCCTCTGGGCCCCTGTATATGCAGGAGTTAACGGCAACGAGACGGCCGACTAACTCGCAAGGTAAGCAACGAATCTAAGATCATAACATGAGTACCGCCGACTAGTGGTAATAAACAAACGTAAACTATATAGGAAAAATGCAGAAGAACGGCGATAGGAATAGGAATCTTCTTAGAAGGGCAAGCATCTAAAAAGAATTAACGATGGTCTTCTAGCTAAACGAGCCTTGCGAGTCTATAGCACGCTAATACGATATCTAACTTATCTACTTATTTAGCTTCGAACTAGTCACTTATAGCTGGCTACCTTCGCGAAGCTCTTCGGGTTTCGGGACGATAATCGATGTGCTTGTGGTGCCGTAGAGACGGTGGTGCACGTGGTAGTTGACTGTCTACGGTTACGAGAAGCTAGGAGGAAATTACGAGACCAGGTAGGTAATGCATTTAGAAGCATCGCAACTCTGCTCGAAGGACGTAACGGGCAAGGTTAAGTGCACAACTCTGGTCGAAAGCGGAATGTACTTCAGGCAGTATTGGAATTTGCAGAAACATCCCAACGATTTACCTTACGGGCGCCGGCAACGGAGTCTCGGGGACAACACAGGCCTTAACGAGGCACAAAGATCGTGCATACAAGATGGTCACAGTATATAGATTTTGATAGACACACATTAGTAGTGGTAGCCTGCATATCGCTCACGTGGGAGGTCAGGGTAAATGACATTACTTACTCACTGTAAAACAGAAAGAAGTCAACAACCTGCGACGGCAGTGGTAGACCAGCAAACCAGAGAACGATGCAGTTGTTACGAAAATGCATGCCAGACGGTGAGAGTGGACTCGGGTCATTGAAAAGGTCAAAGCAACACACTGGAAGGAGTTCCCGGATAAGGTAAGCTCGCAAACAGTATATAAAACCACCCCATTTCTGGAACGACAGAGAGGCGACTTGAATATAATGCCGGATGGATAAATATTACGGGGAATAGAGCGACTGACTTAAGTAGCGTACTGCTTAAGGATAGTGAGAAGCAGCTACGATTGGTCTTCTCAAAGCCTGTATAATTATCACTTAGGAAATAGAGTCTAGACTAGAGCTTAACTATATGATCTACACGTATAGTCTAGTTAAGCGTCCCTTAATCCATGCCTTCTCCCTTCTGCCCTTCGAGACTCGATGTATCCGAACGTATGTTGGCGAAGCTATGACCTAATGTGTTCGGACCCTAACCACAGTACGGTGCAACCAGTCGTGATGTAAGCGGCAGTATCTTAGGCACTACAAGCCTCCATTGTTCAGCGCTTTAAGCAATAGTCGGATGCATTATAGACCTTACGGTAGCTCAAGGCGCTCAACCTGTGTCTCTAAAACAGAGTATACCTACCCCTCGCGATACGTTAGTGAGATCGAGACATCCGCCGCCAGTGAGCGACCAGCGCTGCAGAGATCTTGTGGCTCGAGCGTAGAGAAACCTCGCCACAAGACAGCGAAGCTATAAGCGGAGCATCGATCGATGTGACCAGTAAAACGAAGTACCGCTCCGAGCTCGCGGTCTGAAGCGTGTCTCGAGAAAGTTAGTGGTAAAAGGAAGCTAATTGATTTAGTTTACTCTTTAGGCATGATCGTACTACTTAGAGGAGGAACACAAAGTTCGACGGGCCGCTAAGCAATTTATTCAATACCATCAAGTTGCTTACATCATCCCTTATACAGTACCCGCTTTCGTACATATAAGTCAGACTAGGGGTAGAGCTATACTTCGCGGCTTAACTAGGCTTGCTAAAGGGGTCGCGGTATTTAGAGTAACTTTCAATAAACGGAGCCCCCACCCCCTGATAAGGCCGTACCCCGGGATTCTAGCCCCTAACAAATTGACCTAGTAGCCCCCTTAGAAGCTTCTAGAAGGAACTCGAGCTTAATCCTAGCGCTATCCTTTAGAGGCCCCCTACGATCCAACCGATGCTTGGGCTCTTATTATCAGGTACTCAGTAAGCTAGATTTGGTATGCCGCGACGCAGACAGTACTGTGAGCTAGCCGTGACTACAGGGACTACCTACCTGTGAGCGGCTACAACCACGGCGCCTTTCGTGAGACTCGTAGTGATCGGCTGAGAGTCTTCTCTCCTTTTGTCTACGATTCAGGGTAGGTTCAGGTTAGGTACACGAAGGATCGGTCGAGGGCAGCGAGTTAGTGTCAAGCGGCCAGGTTAGTTTTGTAGAAGATCATCAATCGGAGAGTAAGGCATCTAGGTTCCAGCGGCCGCTATTCACTAAAGTCATAGAATATCTCTACATATACATCAATTGATGAACGCCATAGTCTAGTACCATTCATCAAGTACAAAGTCGTCCTGCTCCCCTCATCCTAGGATACTCCGTTAGGCCGGCGACGTACTAATTGCCGTTGCGACTACTGTAGAGTTCCTGCCGCTGTAGAGTACTAGTAAGGAGTACTCCCGTTGTGGTTGATAATCGAGCTCGTGGTAGTCGAAAATACCGGTATACCCGTTGGAAGAGCGCAAAACAAAGGCGGACGGTGGAGCGGATTATGGCGATGAAGGCGTACGAGCGGCTTAACCTCTGAGCTGCAGAGGCTTGAACGACATACCGACGGGTCTAGCGCGGTGGGCATCTCGCCAGATGGCAGCTTACTCCCATCGTCACCAGGTGAGCACGGGTCTCGAGGTGTAGAAGCTCAAAAAGATCGGCGTTGTCACTGAAGCCTTTCCTCGGCTAAAGACACTGTAATTACTAATCGAGGATGGATCAGACAAACATCGCGAGCAGAGTATTCATGGCACTAAGCCCACCTTCTGACTGGTAGTCCTACGCTCCAGCACGACTGAATAGAGCGTTAACTGTCGAAAGACCCGTGGAAGATGGTTGTGGTATGATCCAGGAAGCCAGCAGTGAAAGCCCTCAACGATAGAGAATAGTCTCCAGATGGTTCATCGCAGGCAGTCTGTGGGATCAAAATTATCAATTCCGACTGTCACACACTGACCGCCAGGCGAAACAATGCATGAGTGCTGAAATTCCACCTAAGTCTGTATAGATGAGGTTATTCAGCACTCGAAGCAGCTAGCCATTCGAATGAACCAGAAGCTAGTTGCTAGTCGTCGCTATTGATGACCTCGCCGCCCCCTGTTCGATCAGTGCTTGTAGCTACTATTTGCTCGAAAATCCATGTGTACTAACGTGCTCTAGTGTCAGTGTATTATGTTCTGATAGTAGAAGCTTCTCTAATGACGAGGAGCAGCTCTCAACCTCTGCTGAATTGTTGATATCAATAGTGTCAAACGCTACCTCGTACCAGCTCGGAATAGCCAAAAGCACTACACTACCCAGTTGAGGACGTCAATTTTGTACAGTCTGAAAGCTACCAGGTCCACAGGGGCTGCGTAGCACCTATAAACGGCGCTGCGAAGCGATTTGCTACACGAGTGGTCCAGCACTGCCTCCCACTTCCCTCGGGGCCTGATTTGAGTCGTGACTCTCCGCCTCCGTCCTTCAACTTTCTTCTGAAACCTTCTTGTGACGTCGACTGGTTCCTCCGCTCGCATGCTAAACTCGGCAGTAACAGCCTGCAGTGTTCCTGCAAGCATCTTCGATCTGGCTCTCGTCACAGTTGAGCGCCATCGGGGTACAATTTGTTCCCCAGAAAGTATTTGCGCATTCGCATTTCTCCTTGCACATTCGAATGGTGAGATATTGGTCACCACATTGGAGCATACTGTCATCCCTTTCAATGTCCAGTAGAGGCGAGCAAGTCAAGGTGTCGGCGGTAGATATCCTAGTCCAGCCTAGGATCAAAGCTGGCAAACAAAACCAAGGGACCTGCATTGTGATTTCGTGCTTTGGAGTAATGCCGCGGACCGAAAGGTGGATCAGGGTTATCTGTGGATGAGCTTTATGACAATGACTTAATGAAGATGAGCACTGCTTTACATAGCATCATCACGATTTATCTAGACCACCTGTGTACGCATATGTCCCATTTGAGAGCCGACTGCCCTCGTCCTCAAGAATACGGATGCTTCTACTGAAGCCAGTATTACACTTGCTGGTTTTGATAATCATCTTTCGAGAAGAAATGAGACTCTGTTTGGCGGCATTTTGGACACGTATGAGCCGAGTTCTATTTAGAAGCTGTTGAAGTTTACCAGACTTCCTTAAATACAATCATTAGCGTGACGAGGAAGTCCATCGTACTTCCAGAATTCCGATTCAACATCTGCCCTGCCAGCTTGCGACAAGCATTTGCCACAGCTAACCAATTCAAGAACTTATGATCTCATGTCGGATGTGTGGATGTCGGATGCCAGATGTCTGATGTCTGACACCTGGCGTCTGAAGTCTGAAGTCTGATGTGTGATGTGTGATGTGTGATGTGTGATACTGTATGTGATGTGTGGTGTGTGGTGTGTGGTGTGTGGTGTGTGGTGTGTGGTGTGTGGTGTGTGGTGTGTGGTGTCTAATGCCTGGTGTCTACAATTGACAAGACTAAGCCTGCCTGACCTGACCTGAACCGTTCGGCTGTGCCCTGACAAATACCCGACCCAACGTCGCACATTAGACTGCGTTTTGACTGGTCGGACCTTGGGTTCTGTAGGCAGGCTGCACGCTCACGTTTCAATGAACTCCAAATGCAAAGTCTCACCAAACCTATTGTTCATGAAATACGAAAAACAACGTTTTGAGCATTTGGTATGTCAATCTCTCGATTTTCATCCTGTGAGCTGTGATGGATATAGCTGGGCTGGACAGGTTGAAGCCTGATAAGTGTGTAGCAGAAAACTCCGAAGAGAGTTGATTAAGAAATAAACGAGTGTTTGTTCAACTGCTGATCGTGATCAGCCAATTCATCCTGTGGCCATAGCCTCTTCCAATATATTACTGATAAAAATGAACCGTGCGGGTTATTAGTCAGATAGGTTGAGCTGAAGAATATCATGGCACCAAGAAGCTGCCAGTTCGATGGACGTACTGCCAATTCCCAGTCTATACCCGGCCCAACCAATCCTTTCATGGGGTGTAATCGTGGATTCGAACTGAATTAGTCGCATCTGTAATGAGGGCCCCGTTGGGTAGAGAGTAAAAGATCCTAGTCCATTGGACATCGGTTGACTGTATTGTCCTGGCTGCCGCGTAGGTCATGATCGACAAAACATTCCGGACTCCGAGTAATACGCCGGTTGGTGTTCCGGTGTCTGCAAACTCGTGTCGCAACCCCATGACGTGTCCCAGCTCATGCTGGAAAGAATTCTGCATTCGAGCCAACCCTGCTTGTGTGAAAGATGCCAAATACACGAGCACCTATTTTCCGCCCCGCGGTTTGGGAAAGAACGCTCTGGCTGCGTCACCCGGGTTGCCACCACCGTAGACCGCTTCGAAAGTCGCCTCGGCTGGATTCGTGGTCCACTGGAACCTCACCCCGATGTTCTGCGCATTCCACGCGGATGCTGCAGCCCACATCGTGCCGCTAACCAATTATCCTTGTCCTCCTGGCCAATTGCCCTAATACGATATGTATTTGATGACACTGCCTGGAGAATACCGTGGACATTGGCCGGTTTGGCCGGTTTGGCCGACGAAGATATGGAGTCGGTCTTCGTCACTCATATCCTTGGTTGCCGTGTGCTCGATTGGCTGTGTTAAGCATTGACAGACGGGTGCCGTTTCTTCGATCGATTTCACGGCCATCCCGGCCACATCCTGACCAGTCGCACATTTGAGGTTATCGGCTACTTCCGCTGCAGTGTCCGCTGCAGCACCCGCTGGTTTGTCTGTGGGTGTCGCGGCAGTCTTAAATAGGGGCTTGTTGCTCTTTATTGTCAATTATATTCGTTGAGTATTCGATTCTGATATGCTGGGTTGTGCTGGGCGGTATTTAGGGTGCTTGGGTAGTAGATTTCAAGAAAGAAGTCAGAGACTAGCGATCTAGTAGTAGGAACAGACATATACTTATAGACGCAACGACCACAATCAACCAAGCGGTCTTCCAAAGCAACACGTGACCAGCTGAATATGCTAAAGCGGTCTCTCAAATTGCTGGCACACAAAGGTCTCACCTTTGTTAGCATGCTCCGATATCTTGGCTGGCGCAGCTTCTCTAACGGACCAATCAGTACCTAAAGATTGCCTAGCCGAACAGTGATAGGGTGCTTCGACACGAGATGTGTTACGAATGAGTTTATCATCCCAACAGTTAGTGTGCTTGAGCTGAAGGCGGTTGATCGAAGTGTCTGGGATTTATAGGCAAAAGTGTCATCTGACGCTGCGATCCCGGGTTGCTGAAAGAGTGGAGGCTCGCTCAGCCTTGTGGTTGCAGGGGTAGCTGCAGATAATCGGCCAATAATGAAGGAGTGCAGCGATGTGGCTTGGTAAAGCTGAGGGTTTGACGTGAAGCTGGTCATGGGCTTAGTATGAGAGTGACGCTCAGGTGGACTCCAGATGTTGAGCCAAGGGGGATGGTGAGAGGTGCTTCGGGGCGATGTCCTTCTCCACCGTCATGCGTTCCAGGTGCATTTATTTCAGCTACGGCTGAAGACGCCTCCTGCCTTTTTGGAAGATCGAGACCATCGTCGATTTCTGAACCGGGACGAGGCAGACTCGCCTGGCACTTGCTGTCGAGTCAGCTCCGTGATTTGAGCCAGTCACTGCCTCCACCCCAGCACTCGGACACGGATACGAAAGCCTGGACTGAACGAATTGCGCCGAATTCGTAGACTTCCCGGCGAGGGTTAAATACCACAGAACCCTCCTTCGTATGGCCTGTTTCCTTTGCGTACATTAAGAGATGAGCCATGCGTGGAGTTGACTGACCAAATAGCAGTATTCTCTCTCTATAAGGCCTCAACAGTGGGCCGCCAAAGTAGACTAAAGCTCGAGAATGCGTATCCTTAAAGGGAATAGAAGTAACCAGAAAAGTGCTCCGAAGGTTTATGGCCGCGGACTGAACGGCTGGTGGTGCTATTAGACGTTCTATAGCTACCTAGAGATTGTTATTAATTGTAGTTCGGCCAATGCGGTGTCCTATAGGCTCGTGTACGTCGCAGAGGTAGAGTGGAGCACACGTATTTCGGATGCACACGTATTTCGGACGCTCACTTAATACTGCTATAATAAATTATAGTTACTATAGCTCTTAAATTTATATATTACAACTAGCTACTGTAGCACGGCGTCGACAACTACCTCTAGTGTCTATACCTTCTATAACTTAGAAGGGTAAGGGTATAGTTGCTTACCTTTCTACGAGCTCGTCTTTATTAGCCCCTCGGTATCTAAGTAGGTCTTTATAGTTCGTAGTAATAGTATCTTGTAATTTACGTACGCGACGATAAACGCTAGTATCCTCCTCTTATTTATCTTCCTTTCTGTATACTCGTAACTCACCTCGAAGAGTTAGAAGCTTAGCTTTATATTAGAGGTACTCCTTAAGACTAACTATATAAGAATAATTAGAGCTTTAGAGGTACTTTAAATAGGTATTAGCTATTATAAAGTATAAGGTAGTATATAGTAGAGGGTAATAATATAGATTTAGAAACTAGTTAAGACTAGTAAGAGTAAGTATATAATATAAGTTAACTACGAAGAGTCTATCTAAATAAGTAGCTTTACTTAAAGTAGTATATATCTTATATATACTCTATACGCTCCTATAGCTCTATCTTAGAGCCTACGAAGCTACTAGAGTGTTAGAGGTACTCCTTGAGACTAACTATATGAGGATAGTTAGAGCCTTGGAGGTACTTTAGGTAGGTGTTAGCTATTATAAGGTATGGGGTAGTGTATAGCAGAGGGTAATGATGTGGATCTGGAAACTAGCTAGGACTAGTAAGGGTAAGTGTGTAACATGAGTTGACTACGGAGAGTCTATCTAAATGAGTAGCTTCACTCGAAGTGGTATATATCCTGTACGTGCTCTGTGCGCTCCCATGGCTCTGTCCCAGAGCCTACGGAGCCACCAGAGCCATCCTGCCTCATTAGGCCTGGTTCAGGGAATGTCCCTTCTAATTGGTTCATTAATCGTGCTAGCCGCTCGGCGGCCTTGTTTATCTGGTTTGCCTGGCTGTGATCAGGCTGGCGTGTAACATAGAGCTATCCTATCTTATTAGGCCTAGTTCGAGGAATATTCTCTCTAATTAGTCTATTAGTCGTATTAGCCGCTCGGCGGCCTTATTTATCTAGTTTACCTAGTTATAATTAGGCTAGCGTATAATACTTCGCACTTATTAAAATAACGCTTAATCCGAGTAAAGTAAAGTTAATAGCTCTTAGGTAATACCTATCGTAAAGAGGTTACTATTAGCTTTTATTTACTCTTCTTCTTTAGTATTCGAGACTCCTCTATCTTCGAGGGTTAAAGATTAGGCGTAGTTAGCCGGTAGTCGCGTATTATCTCTTTAGCTAATACCTTCTATATATTAAACGGCTAGAGATCGCTATAACTCTAACTAGAATTAATAAAACGCTTCTAAAAGCCGAGGGTTCGATAATAGGTAAAGATCTAGTTAAATTAGCTCGAGAGATTATACTAATACTAGTAGAATCGAATTCTTTTAGCTTTTTACCGTATAAACGCTTAAGTATCGTATATAGCTATTAATCGAGTAGCTAAATAGAGTAAAAATAGTAAGAAAGGAGCTAAACGACTTAGACGTTATTATCGAGAGCTAAGGTTTAGATCTCGCTAGTTATATATAACGAGTAACCCTCTATATACAATAGCTATAGCTCGTATATTTAGGTCGCTAGAAGAAAGACGTTCTTAAACTACCTATTCTCGTAATTATTAGATATCTAACTCTTCTTAGTAAAGCCTTATATAAAGTTTAGTAGCTTCTCGGTAAGTAGAAACTAAGAAGTAAGTAGTTTATAGAGTACCTCGCCCTTATAGATAACTAGCGATAGTAAAGTATTAGGATATTAGGACTAACTAAGTAGCGATTAGAATAAACTAAGAATAAGGAGGTAATTTAAATAGTAGCTAGTAGTATTAATAACGACTTAACGCTTAGAGAGTTTTAAGGTTAAGTCGTACTATATAAGAAATCTATATACTTATACGGTATAGGCTTAGTATACTTAACCCGTACCTTAGCTCTACCTTAGGTATACCTTAGGTATACCTTTAGAGGGTAAAGTATATCTTAAGCCTTAGTAGGTATAATATAAAGATAGCGCCGGCTACTAAAATATACTTAATACTACTCGTCTAACTTATAGTTCTTTATCTAATAGTAGTTAGATAACCGCTCCGCTTATTAAAATAGGCGTACTCGGTTTAGTAGTGGTTTTATCGAAAGCTAATCTCGTCTATATTCTAGATATTAGACGAGCTAAATTTAACCTCTTCTAACTAACGTTAAATAGTAGTAAACTATAAAGTTATTAGTACCGAGTTGCTCGTAGAGACTCGCTCTATCTCTAGGTGTATTTCTCGTCGCGAACGGAGATTAGGTCGTTCCTTAATAAAGTTAGTAATCTAGTTCTTACCTACGGGCGATACTAGCTTATTATTTTCTTTTACTATTATATTAGCAGCAGCGCGTACTTCTAAGAAGCTAACTAGCCTAAACTAATACTAAGCTTTATATATAGCGTATAAGGACCTCTTCTTAATAGTACGTTAATTTAGTATTACTATATCGCGTAGTACTACGAGACGTATGTCGCCTCTTATAATCGCTTAATGTAGACGGTGCAACGCTATTTTCTCGTGCAGCTTGAGGCTGCGAGAGCCTGCGAGAGCCTAGGATTGTCTTGTAGGGCTTTTAAGGCCTTACGAACACGTTTATCACGTTCTTGCGACTTTATTGCAACGGTAATGCATTGTAATAGTTGATGTAAAAGTATGCATAGAAAATCCGTGACGCGTTCGTACGCGTCCGAAATAGGTGTGTATCCGGAATACATGTGCTCCATTCTAGTGCGATGTTTTGAACAACCCAAAAACTAGTTCCCCAGTTGGGGCTTGGCACTCAACAACCCCGGCCCATGAACCTTGATTACTTTTCTGCACACTGCGGCATTACACGAGACCTCCCTCCTGCTTTCCAAGTTGCAAGTCGTAAAGGGATTGTGCGATTCCACCGGTCGACGATCAGAGAATGCCTGCCAAGCTCAAGCTGAAGGGCTGAAAAAGCCACAAAGTAAGAGGTGTTCACGGCGATAGTCCTATCGCGGTCCCGATATGTTTGCTAGTGTCCTTGCGCGGTCTTCATGGTATTACGACTCTTGTGAGGTGGCTGCATGCAAGTGTTGGAAAGGTTTAACCCTAATGATGCGAAGCTAGAAACACATAAGTATATAGAAGTGGCTGCCGCTGTTCAAGCTTTCAACTCAGCCTGGCCTGACTTCTCTTTTTTCACTCCTACAGTCTGATAAAGCTGGATCCCAAATTTGAAGATTGGTGTGGTACTATTGCACAGCCGCCCAACATGTCCGAACAGAAAACACTCAAGCCTGGAACTAAACAGGGCAGAAAGGATAGGATCCGTGGTTTTGTTGAAGGGCCGGCAGGGGATGCCTTAGCGGTACACAATCCAGCTAAGGTGTTGATGAACCCACAGCATAAACAAGGCAGTGCCCTGAAGCCGAAAACAACATCTGTATGCTTGACGCAGAAACCTGTGCCTGCTCAGCTTGCTGCAGACTCTGGTCACCTTCAAATCTTCGTCGGCTTGTCTACCTCCATCACTCGCTGGAAGCAGGGCAGCGTAGTCAAATTTGCAACATATAGCACTGGGTATCCTGGAGGTGATGATGATGCAATCTACGCTGCAAATGCGCTGAATGAAGCAGCTTTGGAGTGGAATAGAAACGGCGTCGGCGTCACATTCGAATGGGTGGACAAATTGGAAAACTCAAAGTTTGTCCTTGCCTACGGGGGCGACTTGGGTGGTGTTGTCGCTAGCGCCTACTTCCCAAGGATAAGGATCTCAACATAGTCAATGTTTACAAGCGAGGCTTTGATGACGACACGAGGTCCGATCTGCACAAATTCTTTCTGCACGAGCTGGGACACGTGCTGGGGCTGAGACATGAGTTTGCCCTCGAACCTACCGTCACGGGCCGGGTAGAGGGAGGCGCCGTGCAGTAGGGTGTTCGAAACCCTATCTCAGTAATGACCTACAGGCCCGGGATCGCACCTGAGATCAAGGTTCGGATGTCGACGACACAAAGACCTTTATCGAATTCGACGGCACAAAGATTAGCAATCTGCCACTCTACACATATGAACCTGACAATTGATGGCACTGTGTATTGTTAGAGAATCGGTTCGGATGATTATGGAGGATCAACTCGTTCATGAAGGAAAGTCTTGCTGACATCAGCTAAAACGGGGAGTGCTCACCAGCTAAAGCTTAACTAAAGTCATTCTCTCAATCATATGATTTGGTTTGGTGTACAGAGTGGTGGTGGTGATATCATTTACTCTGACATCTCTCCATTCAAGGTGATATACAGGATCTGACAACTGAAGCTATCTCTCATAACTACTGCGATTTACCCGTTACATGCAGACGAATTTTGAGCCTCGTTTTCTGACTTACTACACTAGGAGAATATGTTACAACTTGGGTATGCTGCCACTCTAGAAACCCTTTTTTTAGATATAGATCGTTTGGCAGGTCAAGAATTAATTGTTTCAAAGTAGGGGAAACCTTAGTGGCAATGGCATCTTCTTTAGATGATTTTCTAAAGCGTCGGTATAGTAGAAGCTAGCTCTTTCAGCTGACCTACTTTAGCATCTCAGCCAGAAGATCGAAACCGTTTCATTGGTACCATAAGCGGCATGGCGCTCCGGATGGAATTTAAGGCTTCCTGTTGCTCAAGTCATGAACTGCATCAAGGATGTTAACTTTGGATCTAGACAGCGACACTTATGCAGCACGGAAAACCTCGCAGCTGCTCTCGAATAACAGCCTAAGCAGGTGTTGTTCATGTTCCATGAGACACTTCAGCTCGTAAAGAAATCGCCCAAAAAAGAAAAAGCTCGCGATAGACAACCCCGGACCCCACATGCTCAAACCCGAAGCATTTTTTTGGTTATTATTTTTTAGTACGTGGTCGTAAAAATTATCTCTAGAGGTCTATAGATTATAAGTCTTACCTCAAGTTAACTGTATCTAGTAAGGGATAGTTGATTATCGGCTGTAAACGGGGATAGCTAAGCGAACAGACGGATCTTAGCGACCTTGGCTCCCTTAGCTCCATAAATAGCCCGCATCACTCATTTGCACCTCTTTGTTCTAAAATAGGGTTATCTTGCCTAAAGAAAGTCGAGTGCTCTCACATGGCTGAGTTTTTCTGGGTAAGCTTGTTTCCTCACCGGTCAGATATGGTCGCGTCGTGACTCGTCCACAAAACATTAGTGAAAGTGCCGGGCGCTTTCATCCGTCACCACCAACGCGGATTCCTGCATGTTGTCAGCATGACCTGCAGTACCTCATGTCGCTATTACGCTGGTACAGCCAATTTGACGTCGTCAGACGAACCCCATCGCTAGTAGACACAGGACTTCGCCTAGATCTTAATTGCATCGCTTTTTGCAGCAGGCAGAAAGAGTAGTTCTGCTGTGGAGCTGCATAGCATCCTGTGATTGAATGGCACACAAAGTGCTGCATAGGCTGCTTCTACCAGTCGAAGGCTAACATTGGGAGGATTAGAGTCAGCTTGAGCGGGATTTTCGATCGAAAATTAGGTGTCTCCAAAGAAGATCTGCCTGCGAACGATTGGCTCGCTCTAGGCAACGTGAGAGGTCGAAAGTTTAATCCAATTATGGCCTCGTATCGGAGCGCTCGTGCCTCGCTCGAGCTGAAATTATTTGAGGTGGCTTCAGAACGCCTGGTCAGCCCGACGTTGGGGACCCCTGTTAGCTCTACCTTCAAGGGCTTTACCGCTGCATCATTATTGAGTGAACTGACACAGAATTATAGCACAATGTAGTTGCGTCAAGTGTTTCCAAGATTGATTCGAGTCAGGTTGACAATGGAGTACAGAATCTTACGACAAGTCAGTGAAGAGAGAAAAGTCCATGTCCTTCTTTCGCTGGATTCGAAGGCATATCTGGCGCGTGATCAACACGTGTAACCATGTCAGTAACTCCAAATATGAAAGTGTAATAAGGATTCGTAGGGTCAAAATCGAATTGTAAGATAGCAAGCAGAACAAAGGATGACACGCAGCGAACATATGAAGAAGTCAAACAAGATGCGAAGTGTGATCAGCTGATGAAGAGTGTGGGCTCGGCCGGCTCAGCGCGACCAGCAAACTCAACAAAGTCGGAACGACTGTAGCCAGAGGCCCACGGCGGCGGATGAGCATGGTACCGTCGAGGTAGCGAAGCGCCGGTGGCGGTCAGTCGGTGCTCATGCCATGGAGCGTCAACCCTCCGCCTGTGCTCTGAGCGGTCTACCCACGCTTCTACCACGAGTGGAGGAACAACATCACGAGGACATTCAGATGGCTGTAGGCACATCTGAGGCAGAAAAATAACAAATGGCGTCGAGGTTGTTGACGTTGTGGCTGAGGCGCCTGTGTTTCAAGTGCTTTTCAAATTTAGCTGTTCCCGGACTGTTAGAAAGCTAGCTAACATCCCCTGTCGCCAATACCACTAGCGCTCGACTTAAGGCTAAGCTCAATGCCATCCATGGCCGCCTGCGTCTGCGGGTCGTGAGCAGTGGCCTACAACGCGTGTATTACTGGCCTAATACAGCCCATCATCGTTGTACGAATGTTCCTCTGACTATCAACTGGCTGCGCTGCACATCGACTGTAATACTTTGTCGTATGCCATCAATGGCTTTTTAGTGAATGTCAATATCGTAACATGACTAACGACTCAAACAATGGTTATGGTCCCGTTTCTATCTGCGACAATGCCAGAGTGCATCAAGGTGACAATTACTACTACGGACGGCCCGATAAGATTGCGAACCCAAGAAATAGATCACGAGGATTTTAGGTCGCAACTGCCGCTACGATTCTGATTGTCTGCGCAGCTGTCGGTGTTGGTATTGGGATACCGTTAGGTACTAAGTCTCATAGCACAGATGTGGCAGAGTAAGAATACTTACGATTTCCAAACAAGTATCGAATCTGACTATGCAGAAGCAGCGGCAGAACTTCTACCCTACTCATTCCTTCTACCGCCTCTTCTACCACCTCTTCTACACCTAGCGCCCAAACAGATTAAGCTGGCTGTCCAGGCACTCACCGTCAGAATATGACCGCGAATGGTATCAATTTCACTATCTATTGTTATACAACCTGCAACACCTACTCTAATGACATAGGACACTTCAAAGCAGACAGTCTCCTTTCCTGCGCCGGTAACTGTACCTAATATCCAGATTGTCGGGGCGCGGTTTATATCATGGAGCCTGATAGTAAGACTACGTGCTATTTGAAGAATTAGACAGACAGATATACACTAGACGAAGGCAATATATGTGTGGTCAGGATATAACAAGCAGCACTGTTCCCGACATCTCTACTGCACAACGCAAGATAACATGCGCCCCTTACGTATATCTAGTAGGGCTAAGGTTTGGCTGAGCGACGGAGGTCCAACCGAAGATGCGACCGAAACCTCATCGGACGATTGCCGAGTCATACTTGAGGCTTAGCCCAATACCGCCGTCGACCGCAGACACCGCAGGCTGAGGATTGAGGGTCCGCAGTCAGAGCAGCAGATGCCACGCATACTCTGGGTACCTTTGACCCGCACGAGGGCCATGAGAACAAATTTAAAGATCGTGATTCAACATTCCAATAGGGTTTGGAGGCAGAATAACATGAAGAATAGAACAAACAACTACAGTGCGACATCCGACTACACAAAGCCAATGTCAGGTTACAATTTGACTGCGCAAATGAGGCAGATACGATGCATTTAGAACATTATCTTCTGCTTCTTAATGAGCAAGCCGAGGCCGAGAACGCCGGAGAACTCGCCTCAGGCTCATCACGCAGATTTTGGTGCACAAGAAGTAAGAAAGTATCTTCATCTGGTGGCATATGGGGTATGTGTTCTACGTTCACAACTTCTTATGGACGAGCAAATCAGCAGGATCGAAGTAGGCTAACATAACATGCATTCATTCTATCTTCTATACGGACAAGAGCAGTGTCTACGACGTGGTGGCCTGTCTCGTGGCCTGCATTGGTAAATTTCATCGTTATTGAGACCATGCCGCTGGCCTTGGTGCTGACCTGGCGGTCCTCACTACGGAATATAGAGGCCAACTTATCGGCCACTGCTGTTCCTACATTAGTAGCACTTTCTACCTCTTTTATATCTCCTCCACGTTTTAGCAGATGCACACTCCAGCAGTACCTGGCCACCATTCTCTTACTGTTCCGACAGCGCAGTGTGTACGTCTCGCCCGTCCTACTTTCCTTCGCTGCCATCTCACTCAAGTCGATGGCCGGGGTCTTCATTTCACGCCTCGGTTGGCCTCCCTCTCCAGTCATACTCGTCGGCTCCTAGCGTGTAAATACACATGACGCACCGAAGTGCTGAAACGATATCGTCCAACGCTTTAAACCTCAGCAATGACCGGGACACTGTCAAGATCCCTCCTGCAAGTTACGAAACTTCCAGCCAGCAAATGTATGGGCTGGAGAACCGGACAGCAAAGCAAGGAGATGCTCACTCCCTTCACGATAAGTCCTGCAGTAGGCCTGGGCCTTCCTCGACCCTCGATGCGATCTACAACTCTATTCTTCTGTATACTGATCAAAGGCCAGTTATTTCGAGCCCGTAATACGATGCACATCTCCGGCCTCCGTCGACCCGGACCCCGTCGAGTCCGCCGAGCTTTCATACATCCCACTTGAACTGTTCTGCGATGTTGGCAATAAGAGCGCCATCGTCAACTCAATATTAAGCTGGATGCATCCAGGTGATATCTATGTAGCATCTGGTGCCCGCGCTCGGTGGTGCGATGCTGGTACCTACTGGATACATCCTTGGTCGGAGGTGAGGCGCGCGGCATGCCGGTGATGGTAGGTCTTGTTTCAGAAGCTTAGACACCAGCATAAAAGCAAAAGTAGGCCCCCCTCCTCTCCCTCGGATCCACACCGTCCGTTCACACCAGCAGCAGCAGCAGTGGCGTCTCGTACACCTACACCTGCCTCATCGACAACACCGGCACATCCCGAGTCTCGCGGGTATGCGCCTTCAGAGGTTTGGCATTAGACGGAGCAGCGTGGACAGCGGGAGCTGGGTTATCTACTGCAAACAGGCAATCACGCCGTTGCCTGGCTAGCTCTAGGGAGGTCCTCTGGTCGGGCGTGGTGGACTCGAATCTAGACCATGCATGAATTCCTTAAACCAGGGCCTATCGAAGCAAGTGTCGTCTCTGTCGCCCAGACGTTGGTTTCCTCTTGTACTTCCGTTTGCGGTAACCCTTACACAAACCACATTAATATACCGTCGGAACAGTAGTAGGCAACAACCACCGTGAGAAGGTTTTCTTGTTTCACCAACATGCCCATAATTGTGGTTCAAATATCCTTGACCTCCCGTGTCCTCGCCGACCAGGCGGTGTCATGAGAAATACTCACGACGATGCCCATATGGACTTGACCAAATGCGGTTGTGTCCATCTCCCTTCTCCGGCTGTCACTCTAGCCCACTCGCAGGAAGACTGCAGGATCCTGTCGTGTTTAGGGTTCGAGACTTTTTTGCCAAAGCTATAATAAACTGCTGTTCGTTGTTGAAGGGGCCACTCGTCTTAGAATCTTCGGGGCGGGACAAGAACATGTAATGTTGCATTAGGCCACCGGAGACACTGCAGTACCAAATTTTACGGAACATCGGAAGATCGATTAGTTGTTGTGAAGACGTCATCAACGAGCTACAAGATGAGGCCAATAAGTTTAAGAAAGGCCAGTAGGCAATTTCCGGAACACAATCGTTGCTGTAGGACGACGAACAGCGTACTCGTTTCGACGAAGCACCCTCGAGAAGCTCGATAAAGATATTACCGACTTCCGTAACAACTTGTTAATAGCGTTGTAAGCTCTTTAGCTGAAAGAACATTAAAACACCTAGAATGATATTGAAGGTTAAAAAAATCGTTAAGAATGCATAAGCATAACACCTGACGGCTAGTGTACGCTAGTAGCTGCGATCGCTGGATGCGACCATCGACTATAATGCGGTATGTGCTAAACGGTATGCGGGAATAAGACAGTGGTTTGTCTAGAGTCTAGCCTCTACCGCGTGGCTCTGGCAGGACAACTCCTTCCTCTGGTTGCATGGCTTTGCCGGCTGCGGCAAGTCCGTGCTCTGTTCTACTGCTATTTAGCACGCCTTCCGCCATTCACGATCACAATTAGAGAGTGCTATGACTTTCTTCTTTTTCACTTTTAACGACGAGTCTAAATAAGATTCCTCCGCTCTCGTACGGACATTGCTACTGTAGCTCTCTGGACAGGTTACAGGTCTCGACATAGATTTAATGCGACTAAAAGAGACGTATAACCATGGTACTGCCCTAGTACCGATTCTGATAGAATACTTGCGGCAAGCGGTGAACAGTTGTCGCCATATTTACCTCCTGCTAGACGCGTTAGATGAGAGCCCAGCGGAGACCGCGCGAACCGAACGTGCTGTCAATCATTACTACTGTCCGAGGATGGCAGTTACCCGGCTTGCATCTGCTTTTCACCAGTCGCGACATGCTTGACATTCGAGAAGGCTTAAATACAGAAGCTCATGACAT
>Ga0210040_10002763_pt1 | contig 24398 bp, 23 predicted proteins | sample CryGeyCG12114_NA_FD_185462 | JGI IMG/M metagenome (GOLD analysis project Ga0210040, IMG submission 185462) | Groundwater microbial communities from aquifer - Crystal Geyser CG19_WC_8/21/14_NA (SPAdes) (version 2) | ecosystem: Environmental > Aquatic > Deep subsurface > Groundwater | place: USA... | reverse complement strand
TGCACAAAGCTTACACACATCAAATAAATACTCAACAATAAATAAAAAGGCATTTCACTTTTGACAGTTGCCAGGCAATTTTTGTTGATCTGCCGTACCTTCTACAATACTATTCTATATACCTTGGGGTAGTACAAACAGGAGCGTTGAACACATATACACGAGTGGAAAACAACGGATTTTTTCACTCCCACAGAAAAAGGGAATGCACTCTCCCTCTTTCATGCTCATCAGTTTACTTAAGCAAGTGCACAGCAAAGTGAAACCCACAGCATTGCTTGTTCACTTACTAACTTCCTTAGTTGTTTTCAATCAAACAATAAGAGAAAGGAGAGAAATATATTTATAGAGAGAGAGCACAAGAAAAAGACTTGTACAAACTGACGCATCCATCAGTAAAGCAAACGGACTTTAAAACATTTTTTTCTTTCACTGTAGTAGACATACTACATGAAAAATTGAGACATTGCACAAAAAACAGACGACATACTGTGTACACATACAAGTGTCTATACACACACATAGACCAGCCAGTCTGACTGACTATTAGTGAACATACAGGCAGTTGTGAATCGTAGAAAGGACGAATCTGACTTGTGCAAACAATGATATGAAAAATGCACCTTTTTTTGTTCCCTCATGATTCACAGAGCGTGCACTTAAGTGTACTCAGGGAATATAAAATAATTTGTTCATAAAGGAAACTATCATCATTTTAAGTGAAATTAATGCTCCTTCAGAGCAGCAATAACGCCCTTGGTGCTCATATTCATACAAATTTAAGTGCAAGTTTGTCTAGAAAAAACTTTAAGCGACAATAATAGGAATAGAGGAGGCTTGAGACAAAATATTATTTCTATACAGAAATTTTCACAACAGTTTTCCCCGCGTAATGAACACATTAAACTTTATGGTGGCTCTGAGTGACATTCCAGCTCGTATTCTAATATTTGCAAGATTTGTGGAATATGTATAATATGAATACAAGTTGGTAGCGAATTTCATCGTAATAAAATCAACCGTAATCTCATGCTTACATCATTTCAAATTGAGAATGTCAGACCATCCTGACACTATCATTCAGAGGAACATGATTTATGCGACATGTACAGTAGCGTCACATTGGAGACACGTCAGTGTCTCCTCATCATGTACAGTTCTGAATGAAATCACAACCAGCAAAGTATCAGAAAGGGGAAAGGGTGTAAGGAAACCCAAAAGGGGCTTACAAACTTATAAACAGTTTCATGGAATGAATCTACCGTTAAATTTGCAGTAGTATCTGATGAACTACGGCTGGTAAAATGAAAAACAAACATACGTATACTGCACACCAATATTCATAATAGTCATAGCTCTCTCTACAAGAGAAAAAACTCTAAAAACTAATTTGCAAAAGACTAAAAAATAATATTATTCTATTCATAATCCTAAGCACACAAGCATGCACATGGATTTAGTTCAAAGCACAACAAATTACTACGCATCTTATGTAAACAAATTATAGGACGTAGAATCTACAGTCTCCTTAACGCCTTAATTTCAAATGCAAATAAATGTATATTACACTAGAGCTTTAAATATTAGCTCTTTCCATGCCATTCTTGATCCCTAAATAGAAACATGCTTCCATTTCGCAATGAGAACGGAAATGATAGATAAGAGCTTCTTGCCTAGTTGCCAGTTCTGACGACGTGTGCTCATGAGATCTCATTTCATGATTTGCAATGCAAAGTGGAAATGAGCAAAAGCGGATTGTAAAAATTCACAGGATTCACAAGAACGGCTGTATGTTAAAAAAATATAAATAATAATTCTCCTCTTGAAAGAAAAACAATGTCAAATGCTGACCTAAAACATGCAGATTACAACAATCTCAAGCAAAGTCTAGTAGTACAAATAAATTGCCTTATACTATAGGGACCATTCACATTTCATGTCCAAAACTTAGACAGCGAGAGGAGTGTGACGGTGAAAATTCATAAAATCTCTTTCATTTGTGAATGCTCCCTTGCAAATCAGTCAAAATTACTCCCATTTTTGTTTAAGCCACTAATTCAGTAGGACTGAATGCCACGTCATTTTAATCCTAAAAGAGACGAGACTAAATCCTAATGGCATTTCTCTTCAGCTATTCCTCCTCATTAAAAACAACCAATTCTTTCATTCCTTGACAACAACTCGTAAACTAAGATTCTAATAGATGTAAAACCCCCAGAAAATTAAAAACCAACTTTTGGAAACCGACACCATCCAACTAACTAACTGAAAAATCAACTGTCAGACAAACTTTCACTCAAAAACATCAAACAGGAAAAATGCATTCCAGCAACCGTGATCTACAATGTCATAAGTCATAATGGATGACAATAGCAACCAAACCACCTACGAATTTCCTTTGCTATACATATAGCTGCTGTACATTTTGGGAAACGAGCAACCCAAAACACCACAACAACACAGTCAATAACAGGAGAAAGTAAACTTCATGTAAGTTGACTTATTCCCTACCCAAGACTGGAAAACCAAAACCTCATTCATCAACTCGGTCATATTTTTCACCACATAATTTTTTACGCCACTCTTTTCTAACTCTACTCGAGCCCAAGTCCCATACATTTATTCCACATTCACCTTTGATGTCAGAGTTTATTTTCTTTTCCCAGTCCCGAGTCCTCTCATCACAAATTTTCTGTTCACAAAATCCATCAAACTAACCAACTAAACTAACTACTACGAGTCTAGTCTGTGAGAGTTCCCTAAGCCTTATCACCGAATTATACATGCAGCCTACAAGCTTATAGCTACAAATTTGAATACTAAACCCAAAAACCGAGGCATAGGCTCCAGCATTACTCTATCTGTACTACATAAAAGTTCATGGCTTCCTCACAAAGAGGGAACACTGCTAACTAAAAGCATGGACAAACTTCTTTCTCTGTCTTCCTTACGGGCTCTCGTGACTGAATTAACCTATAAATAGAGAGCTCTCTATTTAACTCCCAGTCACTCACAGCCAGAGCCAGTCAGTACATACAAAAAAAAGTTTCTATTCCATGTAATCAACTTAAGCCTTTGTATATACGGGAGGAGCATGTACTCTAACAAAGCTATGAGCATGTTAGAGCAAGGAGAAAGTCACTTTTTAAAAGGAGAGAAAGTCCGTAATAGAGCATCTTTTAAAACTCTCAGTTCCTTATGTACATCAACTGATCATTCACTTAAAAAAAGACACTTTGGGGGCACATTGATTTTGTACTGTTGGTCCGCCATCGAAACACATTGTAGTTTCCCCTCAAGTAATTCCAGTATTATCGAGTCTAACATACATACTTTAGTTACTACGCATTATAAATAGAACTCCATACTCCGTGAAGAAGAAAAAAACACTTCTTTTCATAAATAACAAAGAAAACTTTAATAGTTCACAGCAAGAATGAGATTCACTTAGTTATAATGGAAATCCTTTCATTCCCTGCCAGAAAAAAATTCTGTCGTCAATGGTGAATGATACAGGCAGCCAGTCAAGTTACTTACTACAGACTCTACATTGTTCAGTACAACAATCCACATTACATACACTACACACACACATGCATAAACTTGGAGCAATATAATATATCACAGTCAAGTTCTTACACTATACTATTTACTAACTACAATGATTTGCAAAAGTTTTCTTCGTCTAACTTCAAAGGGACTATGTTATGGTCCAATCATGAGTGTTTTGCAGCCGGGTCACATGATCTAACGAGAGGAGGACGAGGACATCATTACCAAGTAAAGATCCCCTTTTATCATTCCGTTCCGAGTGTTAAGAAAATAGACCAGGGAAAGGAAATAGCTCGATTGCTAGGATATAATTTCCCTAGTCACCAGATTTCATGTCTTGGCACAAAATTGCTCCCGCATACATCAATAGCCACTCCAGTTCATCATCAAAGGAGCAAACACTACTATAGTGCAAAATGTAATCAAAAGGTGGATGGATAAACATTCATTTGAATTTCAGAGCAGCCTTTTCAAAGACTTCTCCCGTGCACCAAGCTCCTGCTCTATAAACTACAGTTCAACAGATCAACCCATCTGACAATACACATATGCATACGCAGGTTAGTTAGTTAGTTAGTTAGTTACATACATAGCGCTGTCCCTTTACATCATTATTATCCCTTCCTGACAAAAGCAAACAGGATATGGACTGAGAGAGAGTTCAGAGTGATAATCAAACTAGAGAGCAACGAGGGAATGGCTTCTGATTTCATCACGAGAAATGATTGAATTTCAAGTGCAGTTCTACCCTGATTGCGAGCTATTTCCTCAGACACACAGCCCAGTTGGAATAGAATTTCCTAAATATTTTATCTTACAAATCAGCAGCTAAAATAATTACAAAGTTAACTACAAAATAGCAACAGCTAAATAATAATTGAATTCAATTGCTAATGAGTTAAGCAGAGTATATAGGATTCTCAAATTCTAGTGGGAACCGCATGGTAGCCATCTATGCACCAAGTGAACACGCGCTTTTTTGCTTTATGTGTACTTATCCCGCGCTCGCGCTCCTACTCTGCAACAAAATGGTTTAGCAAATTCGATTTGTCTCAATTGCCGCTCGCATATTTCTATGTGATAAGCCGCTTTGTTAGTTCATATATTTAACACAGATGGCCAAGTGCTTCCCAGGCGAATTCGAGAATCGTATACTTTCGTACACAATGACCGACACAGTGAATTTTTAGTTTTTTTTGAGTTGCGAGGAATTGTCACGTCCATTGTACATTCGTTTTGTCAAACAATTTGTTAAAAGTGTAAACATGTATACTGAATGTGATCACCCACACTGCTCTTAGTGTCTAGGGATTCAGAAAAATTTAACAACTGGTATTCCTTCCTCTAGTTCGTCTTCTGCGTACAGCGTGCAACAAAAGCACTCAACAAAAAGGATAGTATTTTTACTTCCACTTTTTCCACGCTTTTCAATTCAGAAAGCTGCATCCCAAATGGATCACATTCAATGAGAATTGGGAAATAGCAACAGAAGTGATAGAACCCAGAAAAATAGCTTTTACACTGTATTTCAACACAGAGGAAGATAGTACTATAAAAGTGGAAGAAAAAAGAGGGAAGAAATTGCACGATTGTTCTTTTTTCGACTTGTTTTTCTTTTTTCCATCCAACTGCATACAAGTTTTTTATTAGCTCTCCCAATATAGTATAAAGTCCACAGCCTCACACTTGCAATTTTCTCACACACTGTAGTACTTACTTGCAGACAAAAAGAAAAGCGTGTCACATATTTGGGTTTAGTAGCTCCACCAGCGCAGCCGGATGAGCCAAATTCACATCATATAATCTTGTGACATAATATAAGAAGCTTGGAATGAAAACGAAGAGTCCATGTACTTGAAGCGTAAACAAGGAAATGAACGCTTCAGCATTTCATAATAATTACAAGGTCTGCACTATTTCATGTCTTACATGGCGGGCTAAACGGCCCGTAATATAATTAATTAAAACACAAGTTTTAACTCATGTACCTACAAAGCGAGTACTATAGTTTTCAACCGGGTTGTTAACATGGTGTCTCGCACAAATTACCGTTCCGAATGAAGAACACAAGGCACATAAATTTGTCCAGTAATACGCCACGTCAAGTACGTAACAGACGGTGTGGTATAATTCCTTCAAATTAAATGAAAGTTAAGACAAACGGGTTCGACTTCCGAGTTTCAAGTCTGCATCGTCTTTTTCAATCTACAAGACAGTAGATCTTTCAATTCAAAGTTAAGGCAAAGGGATAAAATAAATAGTTTGGTAAATAATGGTCATCAAAACCAGATTTCATCAAAACTCGTCTGAACTTCAACCTTTTGAGTATCCGAAAAGAAAAGCACAACACGTCGACATGACGCAGCTACATTACGTAAAATTAAACATGAAAGGTACAAAAATATTTGAGCAAGTAAGCACAATATAAACCTTAATAAAGCGTAAACTGAAAAGCATGAACTAGTGACGAAGAATTAATGCCTTTCTATGCACCCTCCTAAAAATTGCGTTAACGGAACAAACTATTTCCCTTGAGAACTAGAACAGGACTCCATGCATATATAGACTAAAATCGCCTAACGCTGTGAAAAACTTTGGCTTCCAAACTTTCTTCAAAAGCAAAGTAATGCGATTCATAAAATGAATTCATCAGCAATATTTGCAATAATATGAATTCAACCGTACATAAAATCTGCAGAAGAAAAGTATAAATGTAGAATTTCCATCTTGCTGACAAAACGAAACAAAACACCACACACAAAACAGAACGTTTTATTTTAAATTTAGAATAAATAATGTTTTCAGAATAGTGAGTCCCAAAAACGAAATCCATACACATGGACAAAAGCGTGGGAATCCTACAAACTATACATAAATTTCCAACTTGCCTTCCATAGAGACCACCTTTCACACACAATCACATTTCCTTCTACTATGATTTCGTTGTGACATCATAGAACCCAACCGAATACAAATAAAAAGAAAGGATTCAATGAGAAATACATAAAAAAACTTGTTCCACATGGGAATAAAAGTAAGCAGACGTAAAATTTTTATATCCTTCCCTATGAACTATCAGTGAGACTCAGCCTGTCGACAAGAGTTAGAGTTTGCTGCTTCATCCAGCTCAAAGTCTGGATACACAGGAAACAACACATTCAACAAACTACAAATCCCAATCACATGTCTTTCATTCGTACACTGTTCGACTGGCCATCCAAGAAACATTTGATGAAAAGTCTATGATCTCCGATGTTCCCTTACAATCCCAAGCCACAGGCCAAAAAAAAATAATTTCCCATTTCTTCCAGGTTAAAACAAGGTCAAAAAACTTATGTGCCACAAAGATCCTTCAGACAAACTCATTTCTCATCATCACATAAATTTAGTTGGAATAAAAAACTTTATTTAAGCTTAGCTAGTGTATAAAGTTCTTTGCATTGTCAAGTTGGTTTTGAGTTGACATGACGTAAATTATGTATTCACACATTTCTTCTCAAACTATAGACATGACCACGCAATAAAGTAGCATCCAAAAGATTTGCATTAAGATACCTAAAACTTTTTTTTACTACAAAGTGGCTATATCGTTGGCTTCAAAAGATTACAAACTCTTAAGACATTTTCACAAAAACAAATATTCCAAACTTATGCAAAAAACAAGTCAAGGCAGAGATGATGATAAATGACTTTTGTTCCAACTCCGGGATAGGAATCTTAAACTTTTTCATAATTACAGGAATAGCTACTTCATTCACATCCGCCATCATTTGCATTGTAATAAATCATTCATAAGTAATAAATTGCTAATGCGAATCCAACTTTCCGGCTATCAACATACACAAAAAGTTGCGCTTCCAGTAAACAGTCTACATTAAATTGATGAGCATTGTTTCGTCTCCCATGAAAATCTATATAATATCTATTAGAGAAAATGACAACACTATAAGTTATGTTTTTCTTCAAGGAAACTGGCAAGCTGCCAATTACTTCCCCTATTACTAGTTAAGAGTAAAAGGCACGAAGGGAATGCTTTCACTTTATAACTCCATACTACAGTGGTACTATATAATGGGGAAGGGTTGCGGGAAACTGTTTAAAAAATACTTACATTCTCCACAAATGTCTCCCGTGACATTCTTTTTATTTCTTCTAAAATAGTTAATTTTCCCTTTGTTCAGATACCAAGAATTGCAAACCTGTTTTATTCCCGAAATCAATGTCACTCTATGTCAAAAAGTAAACTTGCACAGTTTTGAATCCAGTAAATCTAAAAAAAACTGTCTTACTTAAAATTCTCCTAAAACACGTCAAAACTTCATTGTCTGGCAGTTCTCTAACTAAAAATCGTTTCCCACCTTCTGAAACCAATTATTTCAGACCTAAAACTTCAACATTACTTCTTCATTCCTCTAATTAATTAGCTTAGTTTACAAGTTTCACTAAACACATGTAGATATGCAAACTCGTAGTTACCCTACATTTAGTCATCGTATGTAGCTATGATGAAACAAGTTTCCCAATACTAACAGAGTACCAATAAACAGACAGAAAACGGTACTGAACGCATCTTTATACGCAGACAACAAACTACTAAACGTCATAAAAAACTTGCTGGTGGTTTAATATATAACATTTTCATAAACAACTATCCCTATACAACCTTTTGAACTTTGGAGCAGAGAAAATTGTTCATTTTTTGCAAACCACTTAAAATACCCTCACTTTCTCAACTAAGTAAAAAATACACCACACTAATTAGAAAACCCAACTCAACACAAACTAGGAGACTGAAGAAACAAAAATAAATTAGTCTTGGGGATAATCCACTTAATAAAAACTGTTCATCCCATGTCAAATGAAACAACTATTTAGCTAAGGCAAAACAAACCAATTCCTATATCTCATCCAACTAACTATAACGAAGGTATAAAGATCTAGCCAAGCAAAAAACATAAACAAAACACATATGAAAGACATGGGTGGAAATACATTTCATCCATCTTAAACAGTCGAACGAAGGCTTTTAATTCCCCCTTGATTTATTGCTACAACTGAAAAGACATGTTCAGTTCAGCTGTACATGTTTTTTCTGACTAAGAGTGAATGTGTATGCTTCCGAACATTTTTTGCAGCACTAAAGGAATACATTTACTTTGTCCGTTGACGCGAGACGGGACTTGTTAAAACATTGAGTTGTAGCATCAGATCTATTCATTGAATGCCTTTTTTTGGGTTTTCTACAGGCACGATAGACAACCCTACTGGTTTCTGAAATGCTGAGCGCCATAGGAAGCCGTGGTGGGCCCATAGTAGCCGGGTTTGATAGAAATAATGGAACAGGCTCAATGCATCCTTCGTTTGAGTGCCACCCAGGAGGTCAACCGCATGGCACTCTCGTACTTGGACTTGCCAGTGCGGGTGTAATCGCCAACTTGTCATTAGCCGGACTCATCTTAGCACGGAAGTCTCTCCGGAGGTAAAAAAAATAAATTCTCGCCAAACATTTCATGCAATCGAGAACATTAATGACTTGCACACACAAACCTAATGTTTTTCCATCCTATGGGCATTGCATGAAAAAACAGTTCTACCACTTTTCAACATACAATGTAAACAATTTTTCCCCCAAAGTTTAAAACCTCTTGTATGAGTTTGAGTTTCTTTAACAAACAGGCAGATAATTTAAAACGCAAATCATATGAAAAAGTGGGATATGGAATATATACCGAGCTTTCTCCACACAAATATTTGCCTAGTTTTCAAGTGTGTGAATAACAGCAGGATGAAACGAAATGAAGTTTTCAAAAGGTATATATGCTGCCGGGAATTTTTTTTTGCACGCATGAAACGTCTGTAGTTTGCTAGACATAGTTAGTTGAAAACTACAAAGAGTGAGAATTCATTGGAGACTCCGACTGATCAGATAGTAACTAACTAACTAACTACCTATAACTATAACTATAACCAACCATATAAACCTATGTATTTAGCCCAACCAACTGATCACTTTCACAAAATGTTCCCAGGCACTTCTAGTCCATTGATACGACGTTTTATAGTCCCACAGAAACGAGTCCCAAGCTCAACTAAACTCAAACTTTTGAAACATTAAATGCCTAGCCTTGGTTTTACAAGCAAACCATAAAATATAAGAAAGTAGACACCAACGGCCCCCATTCTTTTATACATATGGCACAAATCCATTTTTCCACCAATCTGTGAGTCCCACAGGATTCTGTAACTCACAAACTGGCTGAACCCAAAAACATTCTCTTCCAACGAATCTGACTAAACAAAAGAAGAGGGAGGCATGCTAATAGGTCTTAATGAACCTAACTCAACTGCAATCTCAATTTCAAATGCCATAGTATAATCTTAAGGCGTGAATTAATCCAATGAAAATAAAAGCCTATGAGTACAAAAAAAGCATTCAGAAATGAACCTTTTCCAACATTTCCCCCTTTTTTCACAACTTTCTCCCACGCTTGTTGTAGTAATGAGCACAAACTTAACCAAAGCACTCTTCTCGTGCTGTTCATATAAACTCAATCTGCTACTAACCATACATATTGATGAGGTGATAAAAGAAATGTCTCTCTATTAATGCGCAATCATAATTTAACGCACTTCCTTTTCAGTCTCATGCACCCTTACAGACAGCTTAGGCAACCATTATATGCATATCCTATCTGTGAGCAAGATTATGAACGAACCATGTGTTGGCTTCATGAGCACAAGGAAGCGAGATAAGATGTCATTACTTTCTCCTTGAGAAAAGCATAGGCATTTTCAAGGGGCGTGAGCACGACAACACCTGTGACTCAATCGATGAGACCCGTACAAAACGAGTAGTCATGTTATTTACAACAGAACATGGCATACTAACAAACTAACTAACTATTGGCTTCAACGCACAGTTAGTTAGTTCCCACACAGTCTCTGTACCTTTAATATTTATGTACACGTCAACAAGGAACTAACAAGTAATTTTCAAGTTCAAAAGAGTGCCTAATTTTGGCGTTTACTTATTATTCTTCTTCTGATGAGTTTTTCCCTTTGTTCTTTAAATCCTTTCACCGTTATAATAATGAGTCAAAGTGAGAGCACAAAAGAAACTAATCACCCAAACAAACTATACCTTCAAAGGTATTTCCTATGAATTTTCCCATGCAAACAAATGCTATAGCTTACTTTTAACTAGAGCTTAAGACCGATTTAAAGTTTACAGCCCTTGGATGGAAACATTGCAGGATTACAACTATTTAGCTAAATATTACTCGCGCAAACAAGCCAGTCTTATACCTTCTATACCAGACATTAATCTTGCAAAATGTTTTTAATTCTTAACAAGCACGACCTTACACACTAATGATATCGCAAGTCGCATTTTTAATGAACAGCTACTAAAATGAAACGACCTGGTTGAACCCATTCTCAACAAGTGCTCACAAGATTATGAAACCTTGCTATGAAAAGCTAACTCCACTTCATGTATTTTTCCTATACACAACAAAAGGTGGAGTTCCGGCCTACTTTTACACGGCACTGTTGTGGATGGCTGTCGAGCCGCACTTTTGATTCCATTAGGAAGAAGCATTTTCAACTGCTGGCCTGTTACCAGATGCTCCTTGGTGGACACAGGCTTCCTAGTGTTGACAACAGTCACATCACTTAATCTACTGACGGCATCCTTGAGTGATGCTCCACTGCTGCCCCCACCGGTTCTAGTGCCTAAACTTTTACAGTCTGCTGGGTTCGGGAGAAGTAAACATGACTCCAGTTCCAACCTCTACTCACAACAAGGGAGCTCATTAGGAAATAAAGGACCTCCTTCATACTATTCAGTAAATTAACTTTGTAACTAACTACTTAACTAACTAGAACTGCTACTTCTATATGATTGCTCCAATCGCACCCTAAACATAGTCAGTCAGTCAGTCAGTAGTGCTCAGAAGAAGTAACATGTGCTTATTATACGCGTACCAGTCAGTTAGTTGGTTAATTAGTTCGTAAATAAGTTACCAAACACACGTGGATAAAAAACTTTCTCTTTGTTTAAACTTGCACAGGACTTTTATGAAGACGATTCAAATCTCCTAGCTGAATCCACTGCAATGCCTGATTCACCGGAATGTGTCCTCTTTGGAGCTTTCATGGTATGGTTCGCTGCACTGACCATTAATCTTGGTCCCACCTTTTTAAGTGGTGCATTAGCAGCCCAAGCAGAAATAATTCCCAATGTACCTTCATGTCCTCTGGTCCGAGGGCCTACGAGACACGTCGTGCTCAATATTTTATGGGCTTCTGTTAATCTTTTGTGCGTCGTTCTGGCCACGGCTCACTTGAGAAAGCTTAGGAAAGATTTAGGCAAGTAACTTTTCTCTTCCCACTATCACCCTGCTCATATTTGACAACAATTTGGTCAATGCCTACTTTCACACGTTCGAGCTCATTTCTTCCTTCATATCCTGATCATGTACTTCGGACTTAACTTGGTCCTTAACTTTGTACAATGACTCCAGTTCCTACTTTAGTTAGCCACCGGCATAGCTATAATAATTTCCACCCATAACTTACAGTTTATCAACTTTTTACAGCTCGAGCAAGATTAGGACTACTAGCTGCTGCAGGAGCAGGCCTAGCTGGACTAGCAGGGATTACAACGGCTCAAATAGAGACCAGGCGAACAGGCTCGGGACACGTGGTACGAGCCACATCTTCGGCTGACTTGCGGACACCCGCTGAAGTTGATACAATTCTTCGAGAAGCACAAAAAAATGGAAGACGACACATACGAACGTTGGGAACTCTAGCGTTTGCCAACCTTGCATGTTGGCTTCCGCTCTATATTTGTGTACTCATCGCACCCCTCAGTACGTGAGAGATTTACATTTCATTTACAATGTACACACACGCTATAATGATTTCGACTTGTTTGGTATCCTATCCCACACACACACACAAAAACATACATCCAATGATGAATGATGAGCAAATGGTATGCTATACCCATGAAATTATGATGTGATCTCACGAGATTGCTCAGCGGTTTCCACAGGAAACTTTGATCACCGTACATTCTTACGACCATGATATGCGTGTTTGAAGGAAACTTTCAAAATTCTGTGTGAATAGAAGCATATGAAGGAACTTTTTTCGTGACTGAGGAAAAAAGATCAAGTGGAAGACAACACGACATTACATATTTATTGGCTACTAACTACAGCTACCGAATCCCACCATCACGGATACGAGATTGTCTACATAACTGAGAGTCTGGTTTGCATGAGATAACTTTTATCAAGTGCTGAAACCTCCAAAGAAAAGTTAAACAAAAGAAAAAGGTTGCTAAGTCTTGAGAGCAGCAAAACTTATGATGGAGAGCCACTGGCCTGCATGCATCCCTATACATAGACTCCATATGTAGGCAATAATGTAGAAAAACTTCTATTTATGTAAAGAAGAGGTGAATTTCCCAAGTGAATCTCTCAAAGGATTAAACACAAGTTCCCTTTTCGCTTTCCTTGCTCGCTCAAATTATATTCCGTGCTGGAGCTCCCACTTTAACTTCGAACTAACACCTTTATCAAGGTCCCTCACTACTACGTCATCTCATTTACATCTTATCATTCTTTTTATAATACCAGTCTTACGAAGCAATCTTTCATCCTTGAACAAAAGGGGAGAGCAAATATAATCAAAGTTTCAAGTGCAGCTGATGAGTATCTTTAGTACGCAAAGAAATCATAATAATGAGAACGCTCAGTGTCCGTGAGCACACGAAACAGCGTGAAATATGTAAAAGCGCATGAACTCATTTAGATGATTTTTTTGTATAAGACACACCAGTTAAGGAACCAAATTATATACTGCATATTTTACATTCTCATTTAAACATCGCATGTCTTTATCACTTTCATTTCATCTAAAAATGCAATCAAAAGAACCAAGAACCATTTAAACTAACCAATATGCAGTATAGTCTCTCAACAGTGAAATGAGATCACGAAATTAATTTTATTTCCAAGTGCCTAGAGAAGACTATTTAGTTTTGACATAACTGAGTATATCCCAGAGCATGAGTTAGGTTAGGGGGTTAAAACAATAAACCAACGTACCAGAATCACAAAATGTAATATCAGAACTAATCAGAAAGAATTACACACATAATTCTAGCCATTAAAATAACTTACACCCGTCCACGACACTCATTGGGAATGTAAAACTAATAAACTACCCACAAAAATTATTAAAGTCTATAAGAGTCTTACCTAAGCGTTACATTTATCGACATAGGTTAAATGATGAGACATTGTTATATTTATTACACTCTCAGTCCACATTACACAAGACATTCAACATGTCAGGAGCAACTTTTTCTTCACAAATTACAGGTACAGATAGCCAAGTCCTCATAAAGCTCAAGACGGACAAAATGTAGTCCCTCCCTACATTGCCTATACCATATAAGCATGAAAAGAGATTGGATCTGAGAAAGCCCCATAACTCTGAAGGACGAAAAAAAGGCAAGAATTTCATCATGAGCTAAGAGCTACACACAGGAAAAGGGAAAGTGACTTTCACACGCTTCTCAATCCCTGTCTCTATTGAGTTGGTGAAAGAAAAACGCCATTATTACCATGTCCCACATTACGCTCATCCCACGATGACTGCTTCTAAGCAATAGATTTGTGAGAATCCAATCAACTGCTCCAGTTGCTCCATAAAAAACTTCAACTGTTTGCTCTAGCCACTCAATCTACTCACAATCATCAACCCATATATTAACTTTACTTTTTTTTCTCCTCCACACAAATGAACAAAATTGAATCTCTGTGTAAACGATCAAAAGTAACTGAATCATTGAGCACACACGCACACACACACAAACAATTCACCTTCTAACTAATGAAAAATATTTCCCGACTATCTCACCTAACATTATTCCCAGAATTCTTTCTCACACTCATTTATTTCTTTTGCACCAAACAAATATAGGAAGGGACTCTTCAGAAGATGCAGCACCTGTCGTCTACGAAATCACTCTCCTAGTTGCCTTCTCACATTCTATCTTTCACCCATTACTCCTACTTGGTCTTCATGAGCCCTTAAGAGAAGCACTTCGTCAATTCCTTGTCGAATGGTTTTGCTGCTTTTGCCTCTGGCTTGGAGTTCTCGAAGTGCACAACAAAAACAACAAAGAGCCGGGCACGAGTGGCAGTTCCAATACATTCCTCGAGCAGCATCCCGATGAACTGGATCGTCCACATTTCATCAATGTGGGACCGACGGAACAAGAGATCATCACTGCAGCTTCTCGCTCACATTCCCAGCACTCCCTACACCGGTTGTCACATGCTGCGTCGCTCGAGCGGATGGGCAATAGTAGCGCCGTCAAGTTGGAAAGGGAACGCATGGCGAGCTCAAGTGGTTGTCTACTTATCGATGACATGATCCCACCGCCGCCACCCCCTGTCAACAATCTTAGAAAGCAACAACAGGTAAGCAAATCCAACACACTACACACTGCTACAGCTTGTACAATTCCCATTTGCTCCCTTAGCAATCCAAAGTAAGCAGGCCAATGAGCTGTCTCGTTCATAGATATATTATCAAAGATTGCATATCAATGTACAGAAACAATTCATAATAGAAATTCATAATAGCTTATTCCATTAGTTTGTGTGTATCACAAACAGAAAACATATTACGATGAATTGGTAATTAAGGCAAATAGCTCCAAAAAAGTGACTGCAGCTATTCTCAATTAGGAACAACTTTGAAAACAAATAGGAGCATCAAGGAGCATCACAGCCGAGATAAGTAACAAAAGTCATTTAGGAAACGTAGGGGGAGTAATGGGACTGAAGGCTCAATTTTTTCTCTTTCATTCGTCTCTCCATTATAAAGAGGCAGAAAGAGAAGAAAAGACAAAATTGAATCCCCAAAATAGTACAACCTTTTTTCTCTTCTTTCATCTAAAAAAAAAGGATGGGTGTGTTGTGTGAGCATTGCACTGGGAATCTGCTCCCTTTTGGCAACTTTGCCAACAATATGAGCACACACACATAGTTTCCACCAGTTCCACATAAACTGTGAGAACAGTCAAGTACAAAAGATGAAAAAAGCGTTGTCTCCTCTTCCTTCAAGTTTTGTTGCTCCTCCAAGGCATGGGTTTGTACGCGCTCTGCATATATGTTACATACATGGCAAATGTGAACAAAAAACTATCACCAACGAAACTAAAAGACCATTTTTTAGCCTCCATTTTATGGGGACAGCACAGCAAGATTTGTCTCATGCTTAAGAAACAAGCCCGCATTTCATTTCTCCCTTTTTGCACTTGATTATCAAGAGTTATGACCATTTTTATGGCCCACCACCAAAGAGATGCTACTACAGCAGTAAGTAGAGCCAACCAAGTACTATTCACCCAATGAATACATAAAACCCACTGGATAAACATGATTAAGACATTAAGAGCGTACATGATAGTTTATGTACGTAACTTAGGAAAGACAAAAGGCTTGTCCCAATTCTATACACTAATTCACAAGATTAAATTACATTTATCGTTTTTGTGGTTCTAGAAATCCTTGGAAATGGATGAGAGTGGACTAGAAAGAGCTCTAGCAGTTTCTCAGACCAGTCTTAGAAACCTAGAGAATCGATGGTGAACCAAAAATAGGACTCAAACAATCTCCTTTCTTCCACTCATATCAAGTAGAGAGGGGCTTTGCAACAACAATTGTTCGCGTTTGTCAGTTTCTAAAAAAATCATTACTGACTCCCCTACAATATAACACGTAGCAGAAGAAACTGCCAACACAATCAAGTTCTGGATTCTGAAGTTGCCAAAATAGCCAAAATAGTACGAGAGAAGCTTAAGTCAAACAAACAGGGTCTAAACGAATGTCGCTCATAATGTTTGTTTCGTGTACCAAAGCAATACAATAATACTCTGGAGGTGGCAATCGGTTCAATACGTCAAATGAGAATGTAACATTAAGCACGATATCTACGATTGAGTATTTAAAAAAGATATTCATAATAATTAGAGACTTTGTTTCCTTTCATCCTTTCGCCATGAAAAACTTAATTAACTCTTAAGGGGAAAATCGATGCGACGGACTAGTAGCTCATAAGTCTCAATCAAATCACACTATAGACAAAGTAGGTTGATTTCTATCTTACGAACCCAAATTAATTCTTCTGAGAATACTACCAATCCTGACTATGGATGTTGTATGCACTAATTACCACTTTCAATTTACCATGTTCAGACTGATATGAAACCGACAATTTCACTGCACCAACGAGCATATGGTAGCCACATCAAAATTCATAATACGTCTTCAGTTTCAACTGTAGTACCTCATTAACATAGAAGCATACCTACAGTCGCTACATTACGTATCGACTCTTTAATCAAACATTTTGCTAATTACACCGATTGCTTAATTAATATGACGTAACTTGTACTACTAACTAACTCCTACCTCTACCATTTATTTACAAATACGATCTCGTACCTTGAATGCATGTGCGTCAACTTTTTCTATATTGCGAAATTCTTATATTTGAGCTTCCAACTATCGTATCACATGCTCATCAATAAATCAAGCAGATACTCGTAAGATAATATTCTCTATTGTGCATAGGTCATCATTATGCGGCACTGCTCACTCATTTGTATTCTAACATTCTTTCTTCCATATCTAGCTTTCATTAGGGCACTAGAAAAACTACTACAGTAGACGGGCAAACTCCATCAGCATTCTTAAGATTTATCAAATTATTGGCAAACTCCCAGAGAATAAAACTTTTCACACAAAAAGGTCACGTCATCATCATCCAATATTACGACATAAAAGGAACTCAAGAACAGCATAACGCACTAGTTTTCAAACGAACCACCAAAACTACAACAGAGTCCGAACTGTCAATCAAGCCTAACTTTCGGAGTAACCAACTAAACTAAATATTTTACAACACGCCAAGTACATGATGATGAACATGAGTGAGAAAAAACTCAAAAAATCATTTCTGGCACAACTTGTAGAAATGAACACAGTCGGAGAGCCCCTAGTTTAGGAAAACAATGAAATAAGAGAGAGATTAAGGAGAGTTAAGAGACAGAAACTACAATACAAACAAACATAGAATTCCGCATGAACAAAGAAACTATTCATTTCTCATCTCAAGAGCAGTAAGATCCTCAAACTCACGTTGAAACTATAGGAAGAGAAAGGCTCTCAGCATTCTCAACTAATGGTTCATCTCACGGAAGAAAAATGAGGCAGAAAAGTGAAAGTCTAGGTTAACAGACCACGTAAATCTAACTTGCAGTAAGTAGAATGCACACACACACACTCAATATCCACAGCCTCGTTTATAGATATTGAGTTTCACAAATTTCATAATGCACAGCATAGCAAGTTACATAAACAAATCCAACTGTTTTAGGCATGTTTTTGGTTCAATCAATTCAAAGTCATTCATAATGAGATGTCTATAAAGATAACCAGACAGAAGACACGAACGAATGCAAATGCTCACTCATTCATGACTGACTGAGTATTGAGTGAGAAATGACTGATGCTACCACAAAAAATGAAGACTACTAACTAATACACTAACTAACCTAACCATACTGATTGCCATATCTGATGAACGAAAAAGGAAATTATATTTACCTGTTCAAATCCACCAAGAAGTTCCATAGTATCCATTTCTTTGCTAGGATTAATGATGTGAACTCGTTTTCCACATAGTTCAGCCAAATGATTGACAATCGAAGTCTTGCCGCTCCCACAACTTCCAACCTGCAAAGATTACCAAAAAAAGAAAGTATTTCAATCTTATACCACATCCACCAAAGCCATAATAATTAGATTGAAAAAATCATGCCGTCAGCAACATGGAAAGTAGAATAAATCAGTGAGAAGAGGGGCTACGTAACATATTAATAAAAGTAATCAATCATAATCGCATACTATATACTAACCAGAATAGGCATCCAGCCCATATAAACACAAACTAGTAGCTTGTTCACATTCTCTAGCTGCCAATCCAATTTGACCACCACTTGGTTATGACTTCCGCCACTACTTTTGGGCAAATAATAGCCCCTAGACATCAATTTGGGATGGGTTCCATTGAAAAATATTTTATCCTTTACAGTGAATACGTCACTAGTCCAAACTGGTTGCCAGCTATCTTGGGCTCCAAACAAGGATGCAAAAATTTTGGTAACCCTTTCACGATCCCTGCTTGTTCGCATTCTGGATGCATACAATAAGCTCACAGCTTGATGATGACTAAACTTTCCACAATTGTCACTCATGAGCTCACACCAACGCAGCAAATCACGTAGATTAAAGTCCCATCTAGAGCTCCCAAATTCATGGTTACACTTTTCAGAGAAGGCTACCATTCGTGGCACATCATTAACGCTCAATTGTGGGTAACAGTGTTCTACAATGTATGCCAGATCTTCCATTGCAAATCCATTCACATAGACTTTGGTGAATCGATTTATAAAAGATTTGGGCAAATGCTTGCGACCACCATTGCTAGTTGTAGCAGCTGGATTTTGACAACCGAATATTTTAGTGCCTACTTCCACTTTGAAAGTCTTATTCAACTCGGGAATAAAGATTTCTCCACGGTGATCCAGACAGGAATTTAAGCCCTCAAGGACTGATTGAGATGCAAGGTTTAACTCGTCCAGTAGAATCCAACATTTAGAACCGGATTTTAAAGCTTGCAAAAATGGACCATCACGCCAATGGAAATGGCCGGCAGCATCCTCTCCCTCTGCAGGGAGGTCAGCACCAAATAAATCTGATAAATCTGTCTGTTCAGACAAGTTAATGCGCACGAATTTCGTGTTTGTCTGGTTTGCTAATGCTTGAATCAACGTCGTTTTCCCAACTCCCGGATCTCCTTCCAAAAGTATAGGTTTCTTTTCAAGTTGTAGAGCTCGCAAGATTCTCATTAAATTTTCCATTGTTCTCGGTGTGCTCAAGTTGTACTTCAAAGCCGATGGCTGTATTATTTCTGCATTTTTGAAAATACTAAATGGCCCCACTTTAAAGCAACCAGAATTGCTAGAGACGGATATTTGATCCATATCATTGAGTTCTGACGAGTTTATGAAAGTGGATTTCACAAGAATTTCCAGTTTAGTGGACCAGTCTTGATGACTAAAATACAATAATGGAGAATTTTATCAGTAAATTACATCAAAATAAAAAACTACATGGGAATCGCCGATCGCGAATCAATACTCAAACCCCGGAAACCTAAACAAGTTTACAATACATACTAAGAACAGCCAAAATAGAGCTGAGCTACCAGGGTTTTGTACATTTTAGGCCTTAAAAAATCAGTTCCTAGCTCATATTTGGCTAAAACATAAAGTCCAATCGGAACAAAGTAGATTTTCCATGGAACATTTGACACAAGAGCACTCAATCTGGCTTTCAGTTTTAAATGAGCAGACCAGTGAAAGCATGAAAAATAGTCCACTCACCTAGATGCATTCGAGTGAGGCATTCCATCAATGAATACAAGCTTCCCACCATGGAGTACAGATTGGGCGAGATTGAGTCCTTTTTCTGTGACCACATTAATAAACTCAACCCACGAGAGCAAGTCCCGGATACTGGTTACAATGCCAGCTTCTTTCAAGCCTGTCATGAACGACGTCATCAATTGTCCAATTCCTTTGTCTTGGCACTTTTTGAGCAAATTATGCTCAATAATTTTGATTTGATCGGCAGCCCTAGTGGGTCCTTCACACCAAATTTCTGTCAGTCGATTTCTCAGAGCAGGAGAAAGCTGTCACAAACATCATAGAAAACATTTAACTCCGGAAAACAGGGTTACTTACTCATATGCTATATCCCATACCAATTTAACCCTGAACTATTAAATATAAATCCCCCGAGAGATTATCCAACCATTAAATTATACTAGACTAGTCAAGTTGGTTACCTCTTTTTTTCCATAGTCGCCACCCGGATTCATAGTTCCAACGAAAATAAAGTCTTTTTGTGCAGTAATAAAACTGTCGTCGCCCTTTTCTGATATCAATAAGGTTCTTTCAGGCTCTAGCACAGAATTGAGACGTTCTAAAACGGAGTCATCTGCCAGAGATATCTCATCCGCTAAGAAAACGCTACCAGATGACATTGCATCCACTAAAGGACCATTTATCCATTCAAATAGCTTTTCCCCCTGAAGGAATCAAAAAACAAAACATCAAATTCACAAAAATTTTCAGGAAAAATAAAAACATAAAATAAATAATCTACTAACCTGATCTCTTGAAGGACGAAGACCACCGACAAAGTCACTGCTTTCACAATGCATATGACAATTTACAGAATACAGTTTACGACCTAAAATGCATTCTGCAATGTATTGTACCACCGTCGTTTTTCCACATCCTGTTTCACCAACCAGTAAAATAGGTTCGGCGAATTTTATGGCACTTCCAACTAACACAGCCAACTTTCTCATTTCAAATGTCCACACAATGTGTTGAAAGTCTCCAGCACCATCTTTTGTTCGGTTTCCTTTCAACACTTTCTCCAACACAGATTTTGTTACTAGAGATGTTTTGTCGTGTAAAGTAAAAAGATTGTCTGGTTCGGGGTTTCTTTTGAAACGTTTGTGCAATATTTCTTGAACAACTAATGCCTCGGCAGGTTTTCTGGTTTTCCCAGACAAAACTAAATATCCTTCATCAGCAATATGTTGATCCCAGTCGTAAAATCGTCCGGTTACAGGATTCTCGCTGAGGCGATACCTTTCTGCCCATCTGAAGAGATCCCTCAATGTACCGAAACTATTTTTTCCTTGTAGCGCATCACTTGATTTCCTTCTCACCTGAAAATGCACATTTTAATTTCATACAAAATATGTTAGCATAATAATAATGAACGTTCAAAAACACTAAAACACTTAAAAATTAAAATCCATAAATGTTAATAACTTAAACTTTACCTGCAGATCTTTCATGACGGCAATCATTTTTTTGCAATATGATAAAGGCAAGGCACATCGCAAATGCAAAATTGTCTGGAGCTCTTCACTCGGAATTTCATCAAAATGTAGCTCAACAAATCGATTGCGGAAGGCTCTTGAGAGCAGCTATAGTACATATACAACATGAAATTGATATTTACTAAAAACGCATCAAAGTTAGAGTACTATGTGTGTAAAGCTTTACCTTTCTTCCGCCATACATTCCAGGAGGATTTTGAGTAGCAAATACTAAAAATCTGGGATGCGCTGTGATCATTTCATTGGTTTCAGTGATGAAAAATTGTCGATTGTCGTCCAGTAGTCTGTTTAATGCTTCTAAAACTTCAGAAGGAGCTAAATTTAGCTCGTCCAGAATGAGCCATTCCCCTCGTCGCATTGCTTGTACTAACACGCCTAAAAATAATGAGAAACATCAATGAAAACAAATGTACTAAATGAAAAAATCCGAGCTGCCCCCATGTACTTCGTATTTCACATACCTTCAGTAAAAAGAAGCTTTCCACTCACTGGGTCAGGCTGGTATGACCCAACGTATTCTTGCAAATCCGTATGCTGATGATTATTGATTCGATAGCACTTGTTACCTGTAATTTGAGCTAAATACTGAATAAGACTAGTCTTTCCAACCGAAGTTTCTCCTTGAATCAATACTGGAAGTTTTCCGGCGGACACGATTCTACTCAAATTTTGCATATTGCGACGTATACTGGGTGTCAAAATGTACTGCAATTTCGAAAATATTACGATTGAAGGATACACTCGTTTACACCATCCAATGTGTCAAACAAAACATATAACATACAAACAAAATGACGTACCGAATCAGGTTCAATAATTTTCATATCTCCTTGAGGAACCCAAAAACCTTCCACATTCACGAAGTTACTCATCGAGGGCTTGACAATCGGTTGATTTATAAGAGCCTTTACATCAGACTTGCCATAAATGAATCTAAAAGAACATTCATTTGAGAGATGTTTTTCCAACAAAATATGCAGCATGCACAAGCGTTTTGCCTTAATTTTTTACCTGTTTATCAGATCCAATACAACAAGATACGAAGCATTGTCCAATTGTGTTAGAAAACTAAGGCAAAATGCCTCATACAAGGATCTACCAACGCTTCCAAAGCACTTGGCAGACGCAATTTTCAGTGCTCGGCACAAAGTTCTTAAGCTGAAGTGAGGTCGCTTTCCGATTCCGTCGACCAGATTTATGTTTGTTTTAACCTTGATGTAAAATTGAACAATTTTCTCGATTTGCTTAGTTGGTAGCTGCAGTTCACGAAGATAGTCCGAAACTAATGTTTCAAGCTCCAATGCGTCTTCAATTTCCCCCACGTACATTTCAGTAAATCTAATGATAAAATTTGAAATTTAGAATTAATTCGAAAATCGATGAAATAGAATCACAATGAAGAAATAAAAGCAAAATACAAAAACATACCTATTCCTTATAGTGGCCGGTAATTCTTTCTTTCCAACATCAGTGGACGGATTCATAGCAGCAAATAAATGAAAATTTTTATGCTTTTGAATGGGTCTGTCATCTTTGTCCCATAAATGAACTTCTTTGCAATTTTCTTCCAGCACAGCAGATAATGACTGTAACATTTCATTACTAGCTAAATTTATTTCATCTAGTAGAATCCAATCACCTACAGATGGCAGAAAATTAAGTCTGTAAACATTTTGTATTTCAGAGTACCTGGATTTTAAATTAGAATATCTTTACCATTTCTTATTGCCTTAATCAAAGACCCTTCAATAAATGTGAAAGCAAAAGGACTTTCACTATGGGAGAGTTGTTTTTCCACTTTGTCAAGTTCTAATTTCAAACTGTTCCATCTGCGAAAAATTAAGATTTTTTTACATCAATTTCTACTCTTACTCAAAAACATGATTTAGAGTTTTGATACCATACCTCGCAATCAAAGCAGCTTTCTTCTGTTTTTTACTGGACAATCGGGTCAAAGCAGATTGATGAACATGAAGCATAAGGGCAAGCAGTTCCTTCCATTTCTTACCCATGTAGCAATTCATTATATGGCTCATGAATTTTGAATTAGCATCCATACTGAATGTTTCACCAAAAAGAAGTTGAAATTCTTCTCTCAATGGGATAAATACATACTTCAACTCCACCGGTTTGTATCTGCGATCATCAAGTTATCATTTTAAATTTTACATTCACTGGGTATGTACAATCAAAAAAATGTGTTCATCGAACCATACCCGCCAAGAATATCACCCGCATCAGACTGCCTGTTCAAATTCACTACAACTAACTTTTGATTTAAAGTACTAGCTAAATATTGAATTGAGCATGTTTTTCCAACTCCAGTTTCCCCGACTAGAAGAACAGGTTCTTTGAATTTAACACAGCTTGCAAGAGTTTCCAGTATATTGCAAGAGTGCCTGGTCAAAGAGAATAAAACATCTGCTTCCCTATAATATAAAAGCCAAATCATCATTTATGTCCGTACCATTAACATCCCCATGATTTCTCATTTATCGCGTAGTGACAGAAAGTTGGCCAGCATATAAAATTTTAAAATAGGAATATGTAAACTACCTTTTAGCTTTATTAAATTGGTTGAACGGAAAAAGAGTGAAACGTCCAATCTTCAACGATCGATCTTCACGATTGATTTCAACGCTTGGTTTATGCTGAGTGCAGAAGTATTCTGCTTTAGCTGGGAGCAGATTTAGGTGAGTAGCGATAGAAGATGTAAGTGCCATTTTCAGTTCTGATAAAAACAACACGGAAACGATATAAAATGCAAT
>Ga0210040_10002761_pt1 | contig 24409 bp, 21 predicted proteins | sample CryGeyCG12114_NA_FD_185462 | JGI IMG/M metagenome (GOLD analysis project Ga0210040, IMG submission 185462) | Groundwater microbial communities from aquifer - Crystal Geyser CG19_WC_8/21/14_NA (SPAdes) (version 2) | ecosystem: Environmental > Aquatic > Deep subsurface > Groundwater | place: USA... | reverse complement strand
ACGACTACCACTCCAACGACTACCACTCCAACGACTACCACTCCAACGACTACCACTCCAACGACTACCACTCCAACGACTACCACTCCAACGACTACCACTCCAACGACTACCACTCCAACGACTTCCACTCCAACGACTAACACTCCAACGACTACCACTCCAACGACTACCACCCCAACGACTACCACTCCAACGACTACCACTCCAACGGCTACCACTCCGACGACTACAACTCCAACGACTACCACTCCGACGACTACAACTCCAACGACTACCACTCCAACGACTACCGCTCCAAAGCCTGAAAAAACGACTGCCAAAGCCGGATCAGGGAGTCAATCTCAAGATGCGATAAATTCTGCAGGTCTGCAGGGTTCGGAATGTGTGAAAAGATTCAAAGAAACTAGCTGGGAGTGTTATACACCTAATGGAAGCCCGTATCATGTTCCTTATGTTGTTAAAAGTAAAAAAGTTGCCTTTAATGTTGGGAGTACGAACTGCTGGGACAGCCAAAGTCGTAAGAAAAACATGCCACCTTACAGGGACGATGGAAGCTATTTTCAAATCAAGAAACGACCAGACGCCAGAAAAACATTTGATGCGGAACGGAAAAAGGCAAAAAAGACTTCAGGGAAGAAGGCAACGGCAACAGCAACAGCAAAAGGCAAAAAGAATAATAATAATCAGAACCCTGGCCTTGTACCTAGCTTAGTAAATGGACTACTAGGAAGAAAAAAACGAGCAGACGAAGATTTCGAGTATATTCCCGGTCAGCCAGACGAATGTGGATACAGAAGGGCTTTTACGTATGACTTTGATAGTAAAACTCAAAAGTGCTCACCAGGCAAAAAGACCCCTCCAACTATTAGAGCTATTGTGAACAATGACAACGTTTATTGTTGCTATATGTATCCACTTGTGCCAAGTCAGGTACTTAACTGCAATAACCACGAGTTGGATTTTGGATCATGCCAGCATAAAATTATAAACAAAAAGTACGAAGAAGCACTTGTTAGACTATGGAGGATGACTTCATTAGTCGAAACAGATTTGATGAGCTGGGTTAATCCAGTGAAACTTTCTGAAATGGCCCAATTATATAGTGAGCCGTATGAAGCTCTCACAAAGTGCATTTGCAACTACCTTACTTCAGAGCCGGAGCCGTCCAAAAATGCCTGCGAGGACGCCATCCGCAAAGTTGACGAGAATGGAATGAACTATGACGTATGAAAGAATCTTGGCATTCGCATTGGTTTCTATCCCCATGCTGATGCTGACAGTATGGCAGACAAAATAAAATGCTATGCACTTGCACACATCCTTTTCAATTAATTGATTCAATTCCATTCTAAATAATACATTGGTTTTTAAACATAGCGATTACTATTAAATTTTAGGTTTTCACGACCTATGCATGCGACTCTGCGGCTCACCACACATGTTACATTAGTGTATTTATGTTTCAGTCCATGCGGTTTTTGAATTAAAATAGGTTAAGCCGAAAACTGGATTATCCATGGAATAAGACTACTATACTAGCCATACACATTATGTCGTTATGTAGAGCTCATGATATCATAATTTTAGAATTTCAGTTTAGTCTTAATGTACAACTTCCTATATACAATTGTATGCCTAGAGAAGCTCATATAGCCCCATTAGGATTGCATGATCGTATTGTGGAATTGTGGAATGGAGTCGGAATCTATCTCATATGGAGCTGAGCAAACACAAGGAAAAAACGACACGAAACTGAACCACATTTCAAATATAAAGTTGACTTTTCGATTGCTGATTTGATCATGTTAAGCGTGTCAAGAACTGTTTCTTTTACCTCAATTAACAGACTGGATTATTCAGTAATTAAATTTAAAACGAATGGACTGTGTTTTTTCAGGTTAGTCCAAAAACAGCTGCTTGATAGGTTCAAATACTTAGCTACTAGTTATTCTCCATCTCTAATTCATTGTGCACTATCAGTCATGGAGTCGTCACCACTGGAGAGAATCGAACAAAATGCTCAATTAGCTGAGAATTTGATTACAGAAATCTATAGCAAAGTAGGCCTACACATTTGGAACAAATAAAATATTGTATTTTATACCATTAAATTCTAAACAGAATTTTTTTTTTATGTTTTTTTCAGATTTCAGACATTGAAAAGCACGCTGGAAGTAACATCAGCAACTCTCAAAACTCGGAAATTGCCCATCTTCGTGATGAAAATGAGAAACTTAAACAAGAGATTGCCAAATGGAAAGAGCTATTACTTGTTCGTCAAATACGAAACGGGGCTTGTCCGATTGTGAGAAATCCTTTGGTAGGTAAAATGTGTAGCAAATATTTTTGGGTCAAACAACCAATTGTACAAAACTAACAAGGTGTTTTTCTTTTATTCGAAGAAAGTCGGAAAGCTGGACAGCTCTGTTAACTTTAACTCAAATGAAAATGAGAAATCAGCTGAAGTCGAAGTAAAAGATGTCAGTACTCAAAAATCGTCAACTGATGATGTGCCTAAAAAAGACAAGGGTGAGAAAAAAGATGGAGTTAAAGCAACAAAGGTTAAAAAACCTGGGGAACCTGTTCGTGTTGTGTCTGATGTGATTGATATTGGCCGTTTGGATCTTCGTGTTGGTAAAATTGTGGAAGTCTCAAAACATCCAGATGCAGACACTCTGTATTTGGAGAAAATTGATGTTGGGGAAGCACAACCAAGAACAGTTGTCAGCGGACTGGTAACACTTTAAAACGAAAAACGATGCTATTGCTATAAAGGTTTGTATGTTTTTAACTTTATGTAGTAAAGCTTATGTTTTGGTGATGATATTTACATTTAGGTAAAGTTTGTGCCACTGGATCAGATGAAGAATAGAATGGTTGTTTGCCTATGTAATTTAAAACCGGCGAAAATGCGGGGTATAACCTCGGAGGCGATGGTAGGTTCAGTTTTGTTTTTGAAAATAGTTCTTGATAAAAATAAAACGCAATTTTATTCCTCTTGGTATGTATAGGTTATGTGTGCTAGTACACCCGAAAAAGTAGAAGTTTTAGCTCCCCCTAAAGATGCTATTCCTGGAGATCTAGTGGAAGTAGAAGGATTCACTCGAAATCCAGACGCTGTTATGAATCCAAAAAAAAAGATTTTTGAAACCGTTGCGCCCGATTTAAAAACAAATGCTCAGAAAGAAGCAACGTATAAAGGTGTTGTATGGAGTGTTAAAGGGAAAGGTACTGTTGTTTCGCAGACTTTGAAGAATGTCATTATTAAGTAAAATTAATAAATTAAGCTCTTTTAGAGCTCTTCAATGGAAAGTACATGAAAAAACGTGCTTATTTTTATTTATAATTGCTATTGCTGTATCAATAATGTGTCTTCTACTGCTGTATCATCCCAATTTTCTAGTTTGTTTGACGTTGTGTTTTCACAAGTTCCCCACACTATTTGGTATGGGCTGCATGTGGCGTAATCTAAGATAGTAGTCCATATTTTTTGCCAAGTTCCTGGGGATATTTTATTCGTATTATCCGTTATTGTCACATTGGTAACTTCATGATCATCAATTTCTTCATCAATAAATTCTAGAGCTGCTAAAATTGCGTCTTCAAGATCAGCTGTTTCTGGAACATCGGTTGTATTGTTTTCCATTGCTTCATTCTCCTAAAGTACGATACACAATTTCAGTTTGGTTTATCCATTATGGAACTACTATCCCTCTGTAACATTTATAACCTTCACTTGAACTGTCATCAGTAGAAGAATCACCCAGCGATATTTACGACAACCCAGCATTCTCAGTTAGTATACAGCCAAATTACAATTGCACTGGAACTAATGAAACTGAAAGTAAACTGAGTGGAATTTTATGTTTTTTCGGTTACACAGTATATTTAATCCCAATAAACGGACTGATGCGAAAGTTAATTTGTGTATTGAACAGATGCATAACCACATGGTTATTTATTATGCAACAACAGTAAAAAGTATATGCAGCTAATTATTCATAAACCGTCATCATTCGTAATGCAATTGGATTTATTCTTTATTATTTACGTGTCATAATTGATTATGCATACATCAGTCCTTTTTTACCTATTTTTCTACCCAAGCAGACATTTTTAGTGATCAACGGAATCTATTTACTCTGTAGGATTTCTGCAACCACTGAAAGGTGTCAAGCAGAATAGGGAGTTCATGATCCCATTAGCCACTTTGATAGCAGTGTTGGGAGATGCGAATTTTATGGACTCATCCACTATGCCAATAATATCACCTTCCCCAACATTATTGAAAATCTCATTGATATGATTAAAAATGATCTCCTCATGATCTGGGGGCTTGGAAGTAGTTCTTCGGGGTCTTGTCCTAATCGGCCTCCTCGTAACTTTCTCTTCTTCCTGTGCTGCTTGCAAAGCCGCAGAAATTATGTCTTCGATATTGCCAACTGCGGGATCCTCCGTGGTAGTTCGTCTCGTTGGTCGACGTCTAATCGGCTTACTACTAGTCGGTTTGTTTGTAGTTGGCCGGAGTTTATAAACGCCCTTGTTCTTATTATTGGTTAAACGCTCGTGCAGTTCTGATTCTGCCCCGAATTCTTCTGCTAGTGTTATCAGGTACTGAATTGAAAATATAAATATTTTATGTTGAGAATTCGGAAATATGGATTGACGAACAAAGGGATACACTTACACTTGCAACCTCTTCCTTCATCTGCTCATTCCCTACTCCTGCTTTTTGCAGTGAGGCAATTTTTTCGATTAACTTCCTGTTGATCGTATTCATTTGTTCTTTTCTTGTATTCTTCTTATCTGATAATGAATTTGCACGGCTTGGAACAGATGCGCCATCTGCACTGTAGATCTGAAAAAGGGATAGACAATGTGATAATATGTATTAGAAAAATGCACAAGCTAGTTAAAACACGGACCAAAATAAATGTGGCGAAAACTGAAATAAAGAGTAGAACAAAGGTATAGGTAGCTCCCATGATGATGTTGCTGCGGGTTAACCTTTTGCTCTCCACGGATAATTGAATACAGTGTATTACCATCAATTTTTATGCCTGTTGACTACGAGTATTTATAACCTCAATTGGTCTCGCAATGTTTCTGAAAATGTTGGTATTTTCGTAATAGTGATTAATTACTGTGCACTTGGCTATCAAAATTGGGGGCACACATTTTTCGTTATTTTTGCTGCATGGTATCGAGTCGAAACTAATATTCTTGCTGCATGAATGTCATGATTTCAATGAAGAAATTAACCTTGCTCTTAATATTAAGTTGTTCAAATCCACATATAACATGTCAAAATTATGTAACATTGCAGAATGTGCAGAATATCACGAAATTCAATATGGCCGAGCAGACGCTATACATCATGGCCGCAATATTTTCGAAATTCAAATCATTGCCGGTAGATGACGATTATGAAGAGAACTGCGAATAACAAATCATCTATCATCTATTGAGTTCCTCAAAAAGTTACATTTTGCCTATTTCTCTGCCTGCCTGCCCACATAGTAGTAATTGTAATGTCATTGCAAAACGGTTGCCTTCAGCGGCGTGAAGCTCAAGAAACTAAAAAACCATTTATGGTTAGGGATGCATGAGGCAATGTTCCAGTGCACGGGACAAATCAACTCTCAATTTAAATACTGCTCTGAAAAATTCTAAATTGTTTATATTATGCATCCAAGTAGCATGCATTAGATTTATGTATCCATTCCAAGAAAAAAAAGCTGTTAGGAAGTCTTTCGTAGAATATATTAACAAGTCTAGTTTATTTTATGCATACAATTGAATGTGACAAACATGCTGCGGGTAGCTTCAGTTCAGTTAATTACTTACAGATATGTAAACCTATTGTTCGAACAAAGAAGTTCAGTCAACACAGTCAATAGTAAGTAACCGTGTGCATATGTTTCCCATTCATTAGCACATTACTTTAAAATTAGCCTTATTTTTATCATGGCTCCACAATTACCCGATTCGGAAAATACCGTTAAGACATTAAAACCAAGTTCAGGAAGACAAGAAATTTATTATGATGGCTACTTCTACGATGTCACAGAATGGATTCCCAGGCATCCCGGAGGTGGTGTGATTAAATTTTTCACTCAAAAGGGTGAAGATGCTACAATTCCTATTCAACAATTCCATAAACGATCCTGGAAAAAAATTCTTGGCATACTAAAATCCTTAAGGAGAAGACCAGCCGAGCCTAATGAGCGTAAGTATGAACTTCAGGTAGAGACGGCATAAAATAAGTCAAGTCGGAATCTCGGAATAAATTTTCAAAATATGATTTTCCTCTGATGCAGTTGGATTGGATGCCGAGGCCACAAAACGACATGAAGCTTTAACTAGGGACTTCCACCAACTGGAGAAAGAATTGGAAGCTGAAGGATATTTCGAGCCATCAATCCCACATTATATTTATCGCTTAGCAGAAGTCACATTTTTTTGTATCTTTGGGCTCTTTCTTATAAACGTTTATTCTTCGTGGTTCACCAATACCATTGCGGTCGTTTCATTTGCTCTATTTCTGGGACGATGGTAACTTAATTAATACAATTTATCGTTGGTTAAAAAGTAAGAAATGTGTAGGATAAAAATTATATAATATGCTAACTTCCAGTGGCTGGTTAATGCACGAGGCAGGTCATCATTCGCTATCAGGCAATTCCAAAGTGGATCGACTATTACAAGCATTTGTTTTTGGTAAATTTAAATTTCATTGAATTTCGCTACAAATACTACCCAACGTAGAGTGCTAATCAATTTGTAAATAAAACCACATACAATTCAGCATTTGAAGTAGCTTGTAGTTGGCGTGCTGAAATTTTGCATACTAATGTGCAAAGCAAAACTAATGACGATACTAGTTTTTTACTTTGCTTCAGGCGTCTTGTTTAGCGTATTTACTAATTTTAAGTTTTATAATTTGAAACCTAAATCCAAATCCTTAGGAGTCGGAATTGGAATGTCTTCAACTTGGTGGAGTAGTCAACATAATCGTCATCATGCAATGCCTCAACGTTTGAAACATGATGTGGACTTGGACACTTTACCATTGATTGCTTTTGATTCTAAAGTGGTCAACGATCCCAAAAAGCAAAGCAACTGGTTCCTCCGCTATCAATCCTGTCTTTTCTTGCTCCTGGACTGCTCCATTGTTGCCGCACTTTGGAAATTATATTTGCACCCTAGACATGTGCTGAAACGACGGGCTGGAATACAAATTGTTTGTATGACCCTACACTATGGTATCGCGTACCAATTTGGATTGGCAAACTATCTGTGCTCCTGTTGGTTGGCATCAATGTACATGTTTTCAAGTTTTGCAGTTTCCCACACTCATTTACCAGTTAACACGGGAAAATTACATTGGGTTGAGTATGCGCTTATGCACACTATGGACGTGTCGCCAGTTTTTTGGTGTGATTGGTGGATGGGATATTTAAACTATCAAATTGAACATCATTTATTTCCAACTATGCCAGAATTTCGCCAACCAAGAATTCAAGAAAGAATTCGCGCTTTAGCTAAAAAACATGGCATTCCATTTTATTGCACTTCGTATTGTGATGCTTTGAAGAGAACTTTGATGAATTTAGAAGAAGTTGCAAAAGAACTAAGGGAGGCATGATTCGGAAAGTCAGTTATAGATTGGTGTAAGTTCACAAGGGAAAAATTCGTAAGAGTAATTGAACTTGTTAAAAAAATGATCCGTATGGGTTAGGAATAAAACGTTCAGTTTTTGTTATGAACAGGTGCTCCTATGAATTTTACTCTTATGTTATTACAATTGTAAAATTTGATGACTAAGTTTACTGAATGTTTTAATAAAATATTCTAGACTGGAAAATGTGCAATTTCATTTTTTCAGTTTGATTTTTGCATAATTTAGATGCACTTTATATATTAAGAGCAACAACACATATTGAGAGCACTTTGATATTGGAGAGGAAATTCCCACAGGTCAAATAAAAACACATGCACTTTTAGTTGATATCAAGGAAGTATAGTTTGAAAGTTGGTTCGAGTTAGTTCTTAAGTATATAGGTTTTTTCCATGGTAAAATTATGCCAACAATACTATTTCATGACATGAGCAGTAAGATATTCAAGCTTGTTAAATATTAATGCCAATTACCAAGCTCCAATTTTGTTTTGTTTACATTGGTATAAGACCTATTTTTTATTGGATAGACGAGACACAGCTCACACACTCCAATAAGTCCAAAGTCTAAAAATATTCAGTCCTACAAGTCTAGCTTCAACTCTCTAATCGTTATTTGCCAAAATGCAAAAAGTTATACCTTTAAAACCTGTCCACAATCTCTACAGATCAATTGTCCAGCAAATCTAGTAGCTAATTAAATAAAATTCAACAAAAAAGACTAAATGGGTGCTATGATAAAATTCGTTTTTTTCTGTTTGGTTGGTGCATTACGTGTAAAATTGATAACTTCGTATGTTTTGTATGCTCTTTATCATGTCATTTGCTCATGCTGTGTACGAGCCAATCATTTCCGTTCCATGTATTTTGTTGGCCATTCACAGTAGTGTCACGCCATGTGTATCAAAGTGACTTTTAACATGTGCACTGACTACATACTTCTACTCTACTAATCCACCAACTAACTCTAAAATGCATATGCACAGCATTTACTAATAATTAAAGTGTACAGTCTCTAGCTAACCTTTTGTCTTCCTTATACGTACAAAAAATTCATTTATTTGAGATTTTGTTAAAAACAGCTAACTATAACATTCGGGTTTAAAAATTCCGAATATCTCGTTTCTTGTGAGCAGAGTTTGAGTTAACAGCCTAAGATGCATTCACAGAACGCGTGGCTCATTAATTATCTTCTGACTCGTACGATGGACTACGATCCACAGAGTACGTGGAACGGTATCATGGACCAGTTCATAAATATTGCATACAATACAACATATACTCCAGTGTAGCCCACGGCAAAAACTGAAACTGGGAACAGTGAAACTCATTCCTCTATGCTTTCTATTGATTGCTCACATGAACTTGGTAGCTTGGTATTCATGTATGTTGGCTGGATAGGCTGGATAGGCTGGAACGACATAATCTTTTTACCGTACAATCACCAGTTCGCATGAGAATGACAGCTGAGACCATCTGAAGTATTCAAGTTGTGCAGTAAACTGCCGGTTTTTTCCTTATTGAGACGGTAGTAACGTTTTTCATTGTGTTGGATTAATTTAATTGGTAAGCAGTTTCATAAATTTTATCTTGATTCTATTTATCCTGTGCAGTAGTTTTTTGACGAGTGTCTTCCAAACGTTTGAGTGCTGACTTTACAGTGCCTGGATCTTTCACTTTCTAGATTCGTAAGAAATATGGCACCACAAACGCGAGAAACTGCCATTACAGACCAAACGATACATCGTGAGGTATCCCAGAGAAAAGAGATTTATCATGAAGGCTATTTTTACGACGTCACTGACTGGATCCGAAGACATCCAGGAGGGAAAATTATTGAATTCTATACAAAATCGGGGGAAGATGCTACAATTGCTGTACAGCAGTTTCACAAGCGGTCTATGAAAAAAGTTTTGGGCATCATGAGCTCACTAAAGAAAAGACCGGCCACTTTATCTGAATGTAAAATCCCTATCTATAGAAAATGTCTACTATTTTATTAAGGATAATAGTTTACATTTTTGTTAACAATGTACTTAATTTTAAAAACAGTGGGAATGGATGCTGAAGCAGTACAGCAACATGAAGCTCTTACAGCAGACTTTCAAAAACTCTACAAAGAGCTAGAATCTGAAGGCTATTTCAAACCGTCCATTCCCCATGTTATCTACAGATTAGCAGAAATCACTATATTTGCTCTGCTGGGCATGTATTTAGTCTCTCTGAATCATTCTGCATTAGCTACAGCAATAGGAATACTCAGCTTCGGATTATTCATGGGAAGAAGGTAACTTAATCACTTTAATAACAGTTGTTCTGGAATCAGAATTTTTGACAAAAAAAAATTCTCTTATATTTTTACAGTGGATGGCTAATGCATGAAGGAGGCCATCATTCGTTAACTGGGAATCCCAGAGTAGATCGATTTATTCAAGCTGTTGTTTATGGTATGTTCAAAAGGGTTCGCAAACGTTTAGTCACTTGCTTGAAGTTAGTTGACAAAGTGATTACTTTTTTTAGGCTTAGGAGACGGAATGTCTTCTTCCTGGTGGTCTAGTCAGCACAATCGTCATCACGCCATGCCCCAGCGACTAAAGCACGATGTAGATTTAGAAACCTTACCTCTTTTAGCCTTCAACTCAAAAGTGGTTAAGGATCCAAAAAATGGGAAAGGATTCTTTGTCCAGCACCAATCCATTCTGTTCCTCCTAATCGATACATTGCTAGTATCAGTCATGTGGAAATTGTATTTGCATCCACGCTACATTCTTCAAAAGGGAACTTATCTTCAACTCGTGTTTATGGGACTGCACTACGCCATGGCGTATCAAATGGGATTTTTATACTACTTCTTATCCCTGTGGTTTGCGTCCATTTACATCTTTGGAAACTTTGCTTTGTCTCATACTCATTTACCTGTCACCAATGGACCAGTCCATTGGGTGGAATACGCTTTACTCCACACGATGGATGTATCCCCCACATTTTGGTGCGATTGGTGGATGGCATATTTAAACTACCAGATAGAGCATCATTTGTTCCCTACCATGCCTCAATTTAGGCATCCTAAGATTCAACATAGGGTTCGCGCGTTGGCCAAAAAACACAACATTCCTTTCTACTGTGCATCATATGGAGAAGCTCTCTCTAAGACATTCAAGAACTTAGCTCATGTTTCTGAGGAATTGAGGCATCAATGATACAGATCAAAACTGAAAAATATGTGATTTATATTAAGGTAGAAGTAGTAAAAAATTCTGCGTTGATCAAAGAAAATTGTGAGGGTGTACTTCATTTTGCACGCATAGCTACTTATAGCTAAAAAAATTATGTTGCTACGGTTAAACTTGAATAATTTGATGTTTTATAAAGCAAAACTTATAAATAAGCACTTTGATTCTTTATAATTCACCCAAAAACGAAATAAAAACTCGAATTTGCGCCCTACAGTCTGCATCATGAATACTCATAAGTTTTCTCCGTATCACAATCCTTACCGGCACACAATTGGTCAAGGAGATTCTATAGAAACCATAATGCCAATGCATTGCTCCACACCAACACGACTGTCTCAATCCAGTTCCAGTCCGATTCTCCCAGAACCACCAATCTATAACAGATTTTCTATCTTCACCGAAAAGGAGAAAAAGTACACCGCTAAGAAAGCTAGACCACATAGCATTGCGTTTTGTCCAACGCAAGATGAAGAAAACAAGGATGTAACAGAAACTAGTCTGATCGATCAATTAAGCACATTGGATAATTCCCAATTAGTAAAATCATTAGAAGACTCCATTCTGGAGAATTCCCAACTAAAATCTGAATTGGCATCAAAAGATAAACGGCTAAAGAAATGTAAAGCTCAGATCAAAGCGTTAATACAATTAGAAGAAGTCAGTAGCGATGATGAAGAAATATTTTCAAGCAATTTTAAAGCGATAAAAATGTGTAGCGACTCTTCTATAGATGAAGATTCTGCTTCAAGTAGCAGCAGCAGTAGTAGTGAAAATAGTGAAAATGCGAATTTTCGTCGAGTAAGCAAATCGGTGTCTCGTTTTATGTTGTTCCAAGGTAAATAAGTTTAAAAATCAATTAATCTCAGTTACCATTCCGAAAACTTGACTTCCAATCTACTTTTCTGTATATAATACAATAGGAATCGAAATAGACCACACGATGCTACGATACCAAATGGCGTCAGGGCTGCACATACTAAAACAATTGGGAATCGGTGGTGGACTAGGGACATGCGCTGCATATTTAATTCAACGCTTTGGGAAAATTGTGATTACAGCATTTGGAGGTGGAACACTAATAATGGCGATGGCTTACAAAAGAGGATACGTTGAGGTGAATTGGACTGAAGTGTACGAGGCTTTGAAGAGACAGCAATGTCCATCTGAGGAGGACAGCAGAGATAATTCGTTTCAAAATCTTCGATATGAAGATTGGACTGCGGAAAAAATTGAACGGGTGAAGAATTGGATTTCAAATCATTCTTATACTGTTGCAGGGTTTGTTGGGGCTTTCATGTTCAGATTGATGTGATTTTATATCCAACAAAATGGATTCTTGGTGAAATTAAGTAATACATTTGATACTATAGTTGTAATTTGTAATACAATGTATTTTGAAACTTTTTCATGTTAAGACAATTTCGAAAAAATAAAGAGATAGAATAGAATAGAATAGAATAGAATTTTATTTTCATACAGAACACACATTTGCATCACATTTAAAAGAAAGCCAATCACTGTATCCTATTAAAAATAGGCTATTACACAGGGCTTCGTAATTATTGATTAGTTATCATAAGTGAAAAATAATAGTACAGTACAGTTACATGCGCAAGTAAGATATAAAAAAAAAATCATTGATAAATAGTAAAAATGAATACACATTGATAATAAAAGATTAAGCACATTCATGACATTGTTTGTTCAGCAAGTACATTTTCAATTGTTTCTGAAAAATTGGAAACAGGTCTTCTTTTTTTAACTCCAATGGCAATTCGTTCCATAAATTGATAGATCTATGTAAAAAAGTCGAGGAGCCAAAGTTTGAGTTGCTTTTAAATGGTGCTTTCAATCTTTCAGTATCATCAGATCTTGTATTATAATTATGAGAACACACCGGAACATAATAAGAGTCAAAATACTCAACCGACCTATATTTATACAATTTAAACATTATGCACAAAGTTTTATAATCACAAAGATAGGATGGAAAAAACCACTCCAGATCCTCTGAAATGATTTTAGCCACCCTATCACATTTTTTCTTTTTTAAAACTAGTCTTGCCAAGGCCCGAACGACTTTTTCTATTACTTTTAAGTATTTAGCACGAGTGTTTCCCCAAACTGACGACATGTAATTAATTAAAGATAAAATTAAGGCTTGACCCAAAATAATCATTGAGTTTCTACTTAAATACTCACGTATCATGTAAAGTCCACGTATTCTAGAAAAGCAAAGTTGTGAAAGGCAATTGATATGATTTTCAAAGTTTAAACACGGGTCTAAAATAAATCCAAGACACTTTAATTGTTCGGACGTACCAATCAAACTACCATCAAAATTGATAGTGAAATTAGAAAGAATATTTCGGACGGATGGTTTACTCACCATCAAAATTTTTGTTTTGTCTTGGTTTAGTGTCATTTTATTAGTATTTGCCCATTTTAGAATTTCAACTAAATCCCTGCATACACATGACTTAACGTCTTCCATCTGATCAATATTTCCCCAGAACACAAAATTGCTGTCATCAGCAAAAAGCTGAGACAAACAATGTTTAACAACAGAGGGAAGATCATTTATGTAAAGAGAAAAAAGTATAGGCCCTAAAATACTTCCCTGTGGTACCCCTATTAAAGTCCTACGCAATTCTGAGGTCATATTATCCATAGAAACAAATTGAAACCGATTTGATAAATAGTCTTTCAGCCAAAAATCAGATATACCAATTGAAATTAATTTTTTGAGCAATAAATCGCGTGGAACAGAATCAAAGGCTTTCCGTAGATCGATAGATACAAGAACGCAAAAATATCCTTCATCAATTTTCAACTTCATAAAGTCTGTTAGCGCTATGATAGCATGTTCAGTTGAATGATTTGCTCTGAACCCAAATTGAAATTTAGAAATTAACTTTTTGCTTCGAATAAGGTCAGATAATTGGTTGTAATATATTTTTTCTAGAAGCAATAGTATAGGAGAGGATATGCTTATGGGTCGAAATTGATTGGGTTCAACAGCATTATTTACTTTTGGGATTGGAATTACTTTGCTAACTTTTAATTCATTTGGAATTTTGCCATAGCGAAAAGAAAGTTGACAAAAATTTCTTAAAAGGGATAAAAAATTTGGAATTGGAAAAAGAATATAGAGCATTTTCATGCTGACTCCAACTGAATCTTCATACTGTTTATGCTTATTGTGTAGACTTTTCCAAGCTTTAATTACATCATAAGAGTTGACAGATTTTACTCGGAACAATGAATTTTCAGTGAGTTGGTCGTCACACACATATTCACTCATAGTATCATAAGGATTGACATCATTAGGAAAAGCGCAATGACAAAAAAATGTGTTAATTTCATTAACACTGATATTTGAGTTGAATGTATTCAAACTTTTGGTCTGTAAGTTGAAAATATTCTGATAGGCTTTCCATACGCCGTAACTTTTTGCATATCTTGTAACAAACGAGTTAAAATCTGATCTTATTTGGCTTTTTATCTGTTTGTCAAGAAATTTTAAATCCCCTTTACTTAGTTTTCTGTAATTTTTACGTTTAAGATTTATCAATACTTTGGTTTCAAAACTGAAATTGAATGAAATTTTTTTATTAGTTACAAATTTACTTTTCAATGGACAATAAGAGTTAAAAAGATTACAAACAAACACAGTCAAAAGCTGAAAGTAAGTATCCACATCATTGCATTCCCCAATAGTAAAACTGTCCATCTCTATTATAAAGTTAACCCAGTCAATTGAAAGATAGTTTCTAAAAGTTATTTGCTTTTTGCTCTTTGTTTTTTTTGAATTTTTAAAAATGCATTTCGTCAGCAAATGATCAGAAATGGAAGAATCTATGACCTCGGAATTTGCACAGTCATCCGTGTTACTTATAATTAGGTCAAGTAAATTTTCCCCCCTGGTTGGACATTCAATGATTTGTTTAAGTGAGTACTTACGTAGAATTTTTTCAATAATCTTTGAATCAGCAGAATTAGATAGTAGATTCACATTGAAGTCTCCAAGAAGAACCACTCGTTTTTTAAGTGTATTGAAATAACTGCAGAGATTGTCCAGATTCTGTAAGTCATTCGAAGCCGGCCCAGTTCTGTACATGCAACATACATAAAATGATTTAGTATAGGAATACTGTAGGTTTAGACATAAGATTTCCAAATTATGTGGATGAATCCAATCAGTCATTGGAAATTTTACCACTGTGCACTTAAAAGTAGGCTTGAAAATTATCGCCACTCCTCCTCCGTGAGTTAATCTATCATTGCGAACAATATCATAACCGGGTGGCACAGCACAATAATCATTATTATTTAACCACGTTTCCGTTACGCACAAAACATCAAAATTAAAATGATTTAGTACATAATAAACTTGATCAATTTTGTTTCTTATAGATCTTACATTAATATGACCAAGAATCATGTCTTTTCCCGCCACTAGTCACTCCATGCTACTCGGCGCTCCATTTGAACATGATTTTTTTGCAAACAAGTTTTCCTCTGCAAAATTTTCTTCCAATTGACGTTTTGCAGTTTTATTTGTTGACCTTGTGACTCTAGGGGAGTTTTTTTGTTCAAATTGTTGTAGCTTGGTCAAATCTCTTGTAACAGAAATTTTTTGGAACCTCGGATTATTTTTCAGGCGTTTGCAGTTTTGAAGGGCAGTTGATTTGGTTTTCGGATTTAGAAGAAACAATCGAATTGGTCTGGGATGTTTTTGATTAGGTTTGATTACCCCAACTCTGTCATGAATTATTGTGGTGTGAACATCTGGGAGAATTATTGATAGTAATTCTGATAGTAACTGGTCGCCCACATCACTTTCTTCAATTCCCATAACCAATAGATTGTTGATTATATTGCTCCGGTCAGCTTGCTCTTTCATTTCATTTCGACAGTCACCAATTGATGACTTCACCATCTCAATGTCTTGTTTCATTTGTTCCCCTTTACTTTCCAAGTCTTTAACCCTATCATAAATAAGGTTAATTTTTTCTTCTACTCTTTGCAGTCCAGCATCTGTTTTTGCTTCCATCTGCTTTATCAATGCATTGTTATGATTGATAGCAGCCAGTAATGCTTTGAGTGTGACTTCATCATCACTGGTTGACTGGCTTTGTTTCCTTGGGGACCGTTCAATACCCATTTTCAGTAGTGGTTTAGCCGCCTAAGTTGATATGCAAACGATCAGTTTGCTTCTTTCAGAGTACTGTTGTTTGATATAAGAAATGCAAATGAACTTATCTGCTTTAGCAGGTTGATGTTCTTCAGTTTCCTTTCACATCGCTCTGCTCAATCGGAATTAAAGGAAACTGTTTTTGTTTTAATTACGTTATATGTCAAACGTTTTCAGCTTCCACCACGATAGGATTGATCACCAGGTCACAAGGAATCGGATGATATATTTTTTGATTATGTATTATAGTTTTTAAGTCAGAAAATAAAATAGAAAGACAGAGCAAATATACTCATGTCTTACACGTACTGTGACTTATGTATTGTGAGAATATTGAGATGTAAAGAGCAACTTTGAACTATAGAGCGTTTAGAATTAAATACGATTTTCAACTGTATGTAGTAAATAAAATTGTATAAAGTGCGTTTTAATGCAATGCTATTCACGCCACGCTAACTAAAAAGTAAGCCATCGTGAGCTATTATTGGTTGCATGAAGTAAGCCCGCCTAATTTGAATCCTTTGTAACAAATAATTTCTTGGATCACATTATCACATGAGACAAGAGATGGACAGCATGAGACTTCAAGAGGATCTCTAGTCGAGTAAGTTTTAACTATTTGCTACAGTATACAGACTGTATTTAAAAAAATACATATCACAACCGTTTTGAAAAATTCTAAGGATCTATTGATGATTGATCTATGTAGATGGGCTTAATAGGCTTAATTTCATGTTTGAAAAAGTCCTGCGTGACCAGATTACTTACACTACTCCCTTTCTGGCTACCTCGATAGTGTTTTCTTGAAGGCTCGTAAACACCGCCCTTCTCAATTTTCAAACCAAAAATGAGCAGTAACAACGAAATAAATGTTAACGAAAATGTGGACCCGGATGAAGTGATAACAGCGGAACCTCAACCAAATGTTCAAAGTAAACAAAGGGATAAAAAATATGATAGGACACATTTGCAGGCTAACCAAGACAATGATCCCCTGAAATGGTACACAACGATGATTTGTTGTGAAGAATGTGTAGAAATTTGTTGCGTATGTATTCCCTTTTGCTGCCTGGATTGTAATGACTGAACAAGGATGAAGATTTGACAACACCCCTTCCAATTGATATAAAAAAATGTGATTAATCCTTGTACTTGCATGTTTGAAAACGGGAAGCTCAAATGCTCTAAAGGAATTTCACAGAAGCAAAGCAATAAAAAACTTTAGTTCGATTAAGAAACTTTTGAAATTTCATGAAAAAATAAATGTTAATTTTTAATTTTTGCATGTAATGCTATTCTTTGTGTATTATCGATTTAAAATAATAAATTGGTGCTTCCATCCAAACTGAAGTAAATATTCTTCACCGTTCCAGCTGTCATTTATTTTATGCTTGACCGAAATTGCGTATTCTCATCCATATAACTTGGAAGATTATGATGGTTCGCGATCAATTTTCATCAATTATTGGATACCCAAGTGAAGTCTCATAATAATATTAATAACCATATCAATTATCCTTGTGAATACTTGCTCAATACTTCATAGTGCATAGCTTTACAACTGGAACTGGATAAATAGACTTGAGCTACAGTATTTTAGTGTTTCTCATCTGTACTTGGAGATTAAAGAGTAAATTGGCCACTTATACCACCGTAGTTTAGTTAGTATCGATTGGCCGTAAATCCTTTCTTTTGAAGTAAACAACTGAGTGAGCCAACTTACAGAACTAAGGTGGAACAATGAAAAAAAGCTATAAACCCTAGTAAAACAGATGCAAGTTTGTAGCGGTAAAAAAGTGAAAGGGACGTAAACAGCAGTATTATAAATTGTAAGAACTGATTCACCTCTAATTTTAAGGTCAAATATTAACTTCGTTGCAATATTTGAAACTAGCATTATTAATTATAATAGTAATAAAAACTGCTGACCTTACTTGTAAAATTAAAAAAAAATCGAATTGTCCAGTTTTTAAGGTCGATTATACATCTTGGTATACTTTTATCGTGATATTTGAAGTCAGTATCATTAATAACAACAGTAAGCAAATATATTTTTAGTTTCCCGTTAAAATAAAAACGAATCACCCGTTTTTCGGTTTCACGGATTTGATTTCTTTTTACACTAACAGACCTCAAAATTTTATTCCAATCCGTTGAGCCTTTCGTGAGTCATGCTGTGGACGAACAGACAGACATGCGAACGTGACTAAGAGAGCGTTTCCTTTTCACATATAGTTTCTGCTATATAATGCGGCAAACATGCAAGGGAAAAACGTGTCATTCATTTTAGCATGAGTACAACAATACCGTAATAGGACAACAAAAATATCCCTTTAATACTTGAATAAAATGTAAAATTTCACATTACAGGTTTCGTGTAATGAAAAAAGTAAGTCAACGATATTTTTTGATGCTGTGCATTATAGCTGTATCCAAACATGATAAAAAAGACCAGGGAACTTTTTAAATGCATCCGGTTTTTATAGTTATGTAGGTTTTAAGCTGTGATATTGTGATTACAACAACAGAGTTTATTTGACTCTGAGAAAATTAGACAGAGCGCCATTAAAGAAACAAAAGTTAATGAGGCTGAGGTTCTGTCTTAACAAAGCTTAATAGTATAGTATAGCACTCATAGTTGTAGTAATTGTCCTGCCTCATTTTTTTCTCAGTATTGTTTCCTTCTAGTTACTAACAAAATATATTTCTAAACGCTACTCTACAGATGTTGTTCCAACAATCAAAATTCAAAAATGTTGTTTACAATTCATTAAGCTAACTAAGTAAGCAGAACTAATCTACCATTGATAGAATAATTATTGTCGGGGTTCACTGAAAGTCAAACAATGTGTGCCTTAACAAATACTACACTGTTTACAAATTGTCTAAGCATTTGTTTCAGTGGACAGTTAGTGCAAAACAAACCAATAATCGAAATCCGTCAATCAGTTCCGCAGTAACAAAATCAATATCTACTAAAACAAAAGTGCTAAAACTTTTTCAAGATTCAATCCTCTGTACAATGTACAAATGTTCGCAGATGTCTCTTCGTCAACAACTTGACGTCGATACCAATGATTCCATGAGTACAATTAAAGATCAAAACGATAATTTTCCGTTTCAACCACAATGGAATAATATCAATATCACAGAAACTCATAATAACCTGTACAATGATCCAGGTTAGTTCGTTCGTAAACTAATATGATTAGGAATTCAATCATCCCGTAGGTTAGACGCCATATTTGATACTGAGTTTATTCAATGTCAATTTACCATTCTATCCATTTCAGATGTGATTCAAACGCAACCTCATACTAATGGAATTGGTGATGAAAGAGAGGATGAGACACTTTTAGTAGGTACTAGTGGCAGATTGCCCCCAATGTTATTATCTTCCGCAGACTCCAAAGGATCAATTCCTGGAAAAGATTCTTCGAGCTCTGTTGTCCTTTCGGAAATAGCCTCAGCTTTTACCACCTGTTGCTCCTGTTTTCTTTATTCTTTGGCCGAATTGTTTACTTAGTTAGTTAATCGAAAAACATATAATATTATCCATTTTGTTTTCGTTTCCAAATAGAAGTGTTTTATGCTTAAAGCTGTGAAGAACGTGTGAGAATTATAAAAAAGAGACAAGGAAATTCGAAGCAAGGTTCAAATTAGCAATATATCGTGCAAGGTTCCTTTAGAAACAAACCCCCTCTTTTACCAACAACCATCTCTTTTGTAAAAGAGATGGTTGTTTCTATAGGAACCTTGATATCGTGTTTACATATTTTGAATGAAATATTACATTGTCCTATTTCACATGTAATCTGATCATTTTGTTGTCATGTTCATATTTGTGAAATAAATGTAACTCGTGACTTTGTACATGCATGCAAATACAAAAACACTCCTGCATTGTGTGCATTTATGTCGACTTACACTTGACGACATTTTTAAAGCAGTTGCAAATTTTAAAGACAGATACTTTTCGTTTGTAGCAGTAAAGCAAATTCATTTAACATCAAGTTACAAATAATCTATCCTCTGTTAACACTAAATCTTAATGACTATATGAGCGGATTTTTTTCATGTCTAAATGTACTAACAAACTAAATGTATCCAAACAGGAGCTAGTATAATGAGAGATTCCCCTGCAAGATTTTCAAGCCAGCACACTGACACTACATTGCACACCACCCCCACCTCTTCTATATTATATCAAGCTTATATGGAAAGAAATAGGAGATTTGGGCATAAGTAAAATGAATAGTTAGTGAGTTAGTTAGTTCGTTAGTTCGTTAGTAGTTACATTTTATGCATTCAGTAGTTAGTTATAGTGTGCTACAGTATGTCAGTTTACTACTGAGCCTGTAAAATGAGTATTAATCGCCTTCACCTTAATATTTCAAACACTTGTTGATTTTACCGTTATCAAAGAAATGTTAAGGGTATTTCCCAAAAATCTCAATACAAAAATTGTGCCTTCATTTTAATATTCAATTAGGTTGGAATCGAATTAGTTACGTGTAAGGCTCGGGTCTGCAATGTTTTTGGTTTAACCAGAATTTATGTTTTGAAACTTGACATTTAATTCTTTAAAATTTTTGACTATAGGCCACTATTACCAAATTTCCTCATATTGAAAAACGCGAGGGTATAACGAACACCCTCATCTTGATACTCATACGAGAAACCAACCCCATCCTTGTCTGGTGCATACACACTCACTTAACTTGACTGTGCATCACTGTATATAATAAACTACTACTGAACTGACTGCAGTCAGTGCCTATATGATGATAAAATTTCCTAAAAGAGGTGTGCATATACTCAGAAAGGATTAAGAACCAAGACATTTACTAACTGACTGAATGATTGTAAAAACAGGATGACGATCTTGTTGTGCCTCACATCATATGATTCGTAACTAACTAACTATCTACCTATAAGGAATCTATCCTGTGGGAAACGACTTTCGACTTGGTGCACATTATTATTATAATAAGTGACTCTTTTGCACTATTAAGTTTCGTCATCTCGTCTTCACTTAAACGTGATAGTCTTCTTGTAATAACGATGATGTCCACCCATATAGTACAACACACAAGACAACTATAGCTCTGAAAAATAGTCGCAGTCAGTTTGGAAAGTTGTGGAATTTGCATTTGGAGACAATTTATAGTCCCATGCTGTGTATGTGTGACCACTTGGCTCATTTATTGTGAGTTACAAGATTCAAGGAGGTGTGAAAATTTGGTGGTTTATTTGCTCAGTTGTGGATTCGAACGTGTAGTTAATAACTGCATTTTGTGACATCTGCACATTTTGTGTACATTTCACACGTTTTATGACAATGGTAAATTCTTTTTAAGTTATTCTTTGTTTAAGGGTATGGCACTATGAGATGTGTTTTCAGAATTATGTATTATCGTCAGGGTTTTTGGGCTATTTTTTGGGCATTCTTAGCTGCCTAATTTGGTGATTAACGAGAATTAACAGCTTTTAGCGACTTTAAACTATTTTTTGGAATGCAGTTTTTACATTGTTCATTACTTTTTTAGGACGATGAGCCAGTCTCTGCCCAATCAGTGGAAGCGGACCCACTACTAAACCAAGATGAGACTGTAAATAGCAAAGCAGCTTCAAAAGCTCTCAATCACACAAGTAGTAAAAGCGACAGTGGCTCAAGACGAAATAGTCAGAAAGGCGTGGAGCAAGACAGAGCACTGGAGGAAGTGATCACAATGGAACCTGGACAACGTTGTCCATCGTCAACAATGCTGCATAAAGCATTTGACAAGGACGCAAGATGGGATCATTCAGGCCATGACCATGGAGTGGACACTTTAAAAAAGTTGACCAAAAGAGAAAAGATGAACCGAGTGTCTCAAACATTTTGTGTAAAATTTCTTTCCTGCTGTGCAGGATGTATTGAAGGTTAGTTGTAAGGTGTTGCTGTTTAATGTATGTACTTATATGAGTTTTCAAAGTTAGTACTTTCCAACAGTGGTGGTCTGAAAAGATACTTTTATTGATAGCTAAAATTATGTGTCGGTTAGTAAGTTAGTTTATTTTGAAACAAAGAGTAGCTAAAGCGTTGTTTCCCTCCAATTTCATGACTTTTTTCTTGCAATAGTTTTGATAAAAATGGCAGTGGTGATATAACATCATTGCTGTGCAAATTGAGTTCTACCATTTTTAGTTGACTATCGTTTTGAAAGAAATGTCAAGAATTCACATATCATTTGAACTCTTAGTCAGTCAATAGGATGAAGATGTAATTTTTCTTTTCTGAGTAAATTAGTTCATTTCATCCCTGGAGTTGTGAAAAATATTTTTGTATTTGGAATCTTAGGCATCGAAATGATTTTAAAATGGGACCACAGCGTAATTATGGAGGAGACACAATGAAAAATAGACTAAAGAAATACAGCTATAGATTATTATACCCGTAGATGGTCAAGGCTTACAGTGTTCAATAATTTTATCAAATATATATGTAAAAACTATTCATAATGTATGAATAGTTAAGATTCTTGTTAGTAGAGTCGGAAACTGTAAAAATACCAATATGCTAACAAGGTTTATGTATGTATATTCGTATATTGACAATAATGCTAACTAACTAACTAACTGAGAATATTGGTGCTGGAGCTGAGACGGTGCGATGAAATAAAATAAACTGTCTGCTGCAATAAAAAAGTGAATAGTTGCAGAAAGTCATCATTTTTCATTGCATGTGCCATTAAATTTCATGAAAATAGTGAATTGTCCTTCAAAACTGAAAAGTAACAGTTTAACGCATGCTGGGCCTGACATCCAAACTAACTACAGGCAAACTACACAATGCAATCTCTCAATTGGCTTTAACATGTCCAACGCAACAAAACTCATTCCACTTAAAGTTATAACTTTACATGTTATAAAATATGCTCAGAATCTGCATTCCGCCAAGGCTTGCTTCAATTCACTTACTTACTAACGGGACTACACGTGCGTTCCTACGAAACTCACTATGTCGGTCAGGATATGAACACCAAATACCAAACTCTAGAAGCCAAAAAACTTCATTTGAGAACTTAATATTCGCTTACCTAAAATCATTGCTATATACTCCATCAACTAACTATTAACTAACTACTATACGGTTGGCTGAGTTAGTTAGTACGCACTTGTCTGATTTCGTTCATCTTATGTAATGCACACAACTGCATTGAGACCAGACCAGACCAGACCAGCACAGATAATACACTACACACACATGCATTTTTTGTGTGTGCTTCATTGTGATCCTAATAATGGCCTTTCTAACAACTGCAGCAGTCTCAAATTGTATGCTCAATTGTGGACATGGTCGCTTTTGGTCTGGATAAAATAATAATGCTAAGTAATGTGTGTTGTGCAAACTCAAAACAGACGGCTTGGAATGGACAATATTGACCTACCCCGAACATGGTGAGATAATTTTTTATTAACAAGTTAAAATATGGATACATGAGATTCATGGGATATACAAAAAGTGGTTTTACAGAAGAGATACGATAATGAAATCTGAACTATCAGTTTCAAATAAACGGACAGAAGAGAATGAAGGAGACAATAAAAAGGGATCACATTGCTGTTGTCATTTATTCGCCGGGATACTAACATTTGGGCAAGTTTTGCAGGATTGTTTTGAGTCGGTCAAGTTTTGCAAGCATAGAAAGTTCAAAATGGAAGAAAATGAATGGATTATTTAATATAAGAATGCTCCGTATGCTTGGCTAGCTAATACACATACGCTGTGATATTAATACCGTGTCCACCGTGTCTTTATTATTATTCAGTTACCATGCACTATCTCCAATAACAGAAAATAAATGTTTGTATCATACCATTATCCGTCTAAGCCCAAATTTTCGTGTCACTGGACAGTTTCCATGGAAAAAAATAAATAATAAGTCAGTGAAAGTGAAAGATGAAATAAATTGTACACAAAGTACAATTTATTTCCTTTTTCACTGCCATTAACGCGGCTTCAAAACCCTAAAAAAATTAAAAGGAATTATGTCCACAAAAGAGTAGCATGTGAGACCTGTGATTTAATTTGAACCGAGAGCTGTGACGCGAAAAGGTTCGATGTGTAAGAACTCCGCCTTTACTGGAGGATCATTTCTAATCTGAACGAGGGGAACGTGGGGACATATTCTAGAAGTTGTCCGGAAAATAAAAAAGACACCCACACCCGCACCCACACCCACACCAAAACGACAAAAAACAGGTAAAGTCAAAACACCCCCACACCCACACCCACACCAAAAACCCA
>Ga0210040_10002760_pt1 | contig 24411 bp, 19 predicted proteins | sample CryGeyCG12114_NA_FD_185462 | JGI IMG/M metagenome (GOLD analysis project Ga0210040, IMG submission 185462) | Groundwater microbial communities from aquifer - Crystal Geyser CG19_WC_8/21/14_NA (SPAdes) (version 2) | ecosystem: Environmental > Aquatic > Deep subsurface > Groundwater | place: USA... | reverse complement strand
TGATTATCAAATCCTCAGTTTCTCAGCACAACCTGAGCGCAATTGGATACCCGTAGTGAGAACGCAAATTTCGGAACTCTTAGCCGAGTTTGACAAGAACGAAACAGAGCTGCCAAATGCTGACATAAGTAGGGAGGGTATTGCACTACTTTTCTGTTTTTTCAAAATGGCGGCCATCAATATGGCGGCCAATATGGTGAAAAACATGGTGGGCAATATGGTGAGCATAATGGCGGCCATGAGGAGAAATGGTGAGCAATATGGTGGGCATCATGGTGGGGTATGGGGAATGAGCAGATGGCGACAATGTAAATAGCAGGGGCGAAGCGATATGAAATGGTGTGACCAAAATGGTATTGGATGGAGTATGTGGGAAAGAGGGAGAAGTGAAAAAAGAGATATGTGGAGTGGGATGCAGTTTTGTGAAATTCAGTAATGTTAGTGTTTGAAGTGAGTAGACATGGAAAAGGATTGTTTAAGCTGTGTGCTGGAGAATGGTACATTTTTTAGGAATGTATTTCCTTATTCAAAATACGAGTATGAATGTGTGGATGATGTGAATAAAATTGAGTTGGGTACTTTGATACTCTATCGAGCTTGTAATATTTTAGAGTGCTCGATTGTGGATTCCGTACGTTTTCAGTACATTATTCCTCCAAAATTATGTAAGAGGGTGTTTATTGTACCTCACCCTCATTCTCACTACCTATTCTTAATGCTGGCGTTTGTTGTATGTTGGTTTCTAAGTATGCTTTTGTGTTTTGGAGTTGATAGAGGAATAGTTGAAATGCGGAGAGCACGTCATACGACCATAACTCGTTGGGCAGCAAACATTCTTGAAAAATCAAGGAAAGAAAAAATACCGTCAACCAGTCAGATTGTTGAAAGAGTATAACTTATAAGACAGATACAAACAACAGTGCAAGATGACTGTGAGTCCATACTACAAATCTTCGTATTCCGGCTATGACACACCAGCATCCGAAGAAGAGAAGAGAGCTCTTGAATGGACTTTGAAACGAATTGATTCACTTTCATATTATAAGAAAGAAAAGGTAATACTGAATGGAGGAGAAAAAAATCGTGTGAAGATGGAATTCAGAAATCGGGATGGTCGTATCGTACGTGCAGGCACTTTGTTTATCTGCGAAACTGACGAGGTCTATGGATTATTGTTGGATGCGCTTGCAGAGGCAGAAAAACTACGATTGGGTGATGTTGAATGGAAAATTCGGTATCAACGACCGAATGCATTTTACCAACGGGAAAAGCAAGGATCTGGATCAAGCTGGAGCTCTCATCGTTCTGATAGATGGTAGAAAATGTGACATTTGATGATTTTGTTGTAAAGTGTACATACTTAATTATGTAGTTGCTAGATAACAGTTTGACTAAATTATAGTTGTATAGTTAGATTAAGGCTACATTCCTTGTAAATAATAATTACAATTGAAAAACAAAAGCAATAAAAAAATATTAAAAGACCAAAATGGATAGAGTTTTCTATTTTATTGCAAGCAAGAATTGAAATCATTTTTGTGACTACATTCATTGGTTTTGTGAGTTCATATTATGCTGCATGTAGTTAAAGACTACAGAATGTCTATCACATGTAGTACATACGTACACAAGCGAGAAAGATTAAAGGGGTATTTCATTTGATTAGGAGCATTAGTTGAGTTGACATAAGTATTCTACTCTGTACAATATAGTTGAAAATGGAGTCAACGGAGAAGGAAATTTACTATCAGAAAGTTGACAAAGCAGCTAAAAAATTTGGTAGATCGTTTAAGCGTCCATTTTTAGCAAAAGAGTTGTACACTGGATTTGTAAGCGTTACAAAGGAAAAAAATTGGTGTTTTAATTGCGCATATCCTGAAAATCTTTGTATTAAGAAACGTGTCATGGAGCATAAAGAAAAAGTTAAAGACTGGACTCTGGTAGAAAATTGGCTTGAAAGCCATCATGTTGAAAATTCAGAGCGACTTTTTGTGGATACAGAAGAGCAACTGTTGGTGTTGGTGGAAAAATTGCAAAAGGAAACTTTGTTAGCAATAAGTGTGGAACGAAGCATTGACCATGGATTTTTAGGTCCATATTTGTGTGTTTTGATCATTTCAACACCGAAAGTGGACTACATTATTGACGTGATCAAATTATCCAGTGAAGTTGAGGCCTGTGATGAGTTGAAAGAAAAAATATTTTTTAATGCGAATATATTGAAAATATTTTTTGCTGCAACAGAGGATATTTTAGCTCTGCATCAAGATTTATCCACGCATGTCCTGGGAATAATAGACTTGCAGGATGTTCATGAGTTATTGTTTGGTGAAAAGCCTGCAAATTTTTCTGCAGCTGTTCAGAAATTGATAGATAAAGAATATGTCAAAGAGACTGACTACGCTGACTGGACAATACGACCTCTGCCTGACAAAATGATAGAGTATGCGGGAAACGACACACATCTGATGTTGAAATGTTGGGAAGTTTTGAAAACAAAAATCAAAATCACTACGGGAATCCAGATTTCAGACATAAAAGATCACTTAATTGCTAATGGCAGACAATTAAGCTCTTTATACAAAGTCCGAACAATAAACGATTATGAAACAGCTGTCATTAAACATGTGGTGGAGGAAAGCGAAGAAGACGAGACATGGCATTGGGTAGTATTGTTGCTTGACTTGATAAATATGCATGGGGTTGAACATGACTTGCCAAATGAAAAAGTTCTGTCCCTCGAAATTTTTATCAATGCCATTGATAATAAAAGAATTCATTGGAAAGTTTTCAAGGAAGACAGATGGTGTTGGCGGCATATATCACAGTTTAAGAACATACTGGAAATGAGTAGGATTAGAGCAGCTGGATTGAATCCTCCAGCACCACGTCTACAACAAAACGATCAATTTCGTATGAGTAAACGTAAACGTAAACGTTTGTGGTAGGTAGTTCTAATGTATAAGGGAGTGCAATATGGTGGGACTAAGTTTGAGGTTCGTTAGGTTGTCTGTGTACCCTCCAGCACAGGCAACATCTACATTAGTATAAAAGGATGATGGGATGGTTTTCTGATTTTCAGTGTTGTGTACCCAACTGTATTGTCACTTTCAATTTTTACACAAGCAAAAATGTCTCCCCAAACAGACAGTACTGATGATAAAGCCTTCAAAGGAGAAGACTCTGTTGACCGATCTGCTTTGTCAGAAGGAGAAGATGTAGTTGAAGGCCCACGCCGAAAACAACCGCCAGTCAAAGATGAAGAATTAATTCATCCAAATGATCGTAACTACACAGTGTGTGACTGCCCTCAAGGTATGCGAGAATATCACGAAATGATGAGAGAAGCGATTATAAATTGGAAAAAAGCCGTGAAGAGAAAACAAGAGGAAGACGAAGAAAAAGCAAAGAAAAGAAAAATGTAGGAATGGAAAACTTGAAAAAACGCAAGAACACACGCTACAAATGTAGATTGTGTGATTTTTTAAGCTACAACTACAAAACATCAGATGTTCATTTTTCTCGCACCCATGTGTGTCAAAAATGTGGAAATACATTCCCAAATCTAACCAACCATACATGTGATGGACAGGCTGAAATTTGTCATTCTTCTCTTGAACCATGGATTTTATCTAAAGAAGCTCATCTGAAAGTGCTGAGGACGTACACTTTGGAAGAATTGGACAGCTCCTTATCTATTGGTGATTTATTTATTAGTAGGGAATTAGATTTTCAAAAATTATTTGTGTGCGTTCTCAAAGAATTGCTTGTTTTTAAAGCTCAAATTGTACTTTTCTTAACTCTTCAAAAAATTGGGACAGAAATCACGCAAGATGTTTACTTGCATGGGTTTTCAACACCGTTTACTCATATTTCTCAGCTCGGTTCATATTTGTATAGTCAAGCTAGTCATATTATCTCTACTGTAAATAATTATTCTGAATTAGGATCTAAATGGGTAATTTTAAAATACAATAGCATTAGTGTTAATTTAGCCCAATATAGAACTATTGAGGGTACTGGTTTTATGCCTTTACCTTTGTGTTTAAAAAATAGATATAGCTTGTTGAACGTCATGGCATTTGAACCATATTGTTTTCAATATTGTATTTGTATAAAATATTTTCAATGTAAGTTTAAGGTATTCGATAAAAAAAAACTCTGTAACTCTAATCTTTATGACCATTTTCTTCGCACACAAAAGGTTATCAAGTTTGATTGGTATGAAAGTGGAATAAGTGTAAAAGATATTGATAGATTTGAAAAACAAAATCCTTCATGGAGTGTTAATATTTTTAGTGTAGTGGATCATGAGCAAATTCGTAAACGAGCCGATTTATGGGCAGTTAGATTAACAACGGAAGAAAAAAAATTTCATGTGGATCTAATTTTAGTGAACAAAAACGACAAATTTCATTATATTTATATCAATGATTTTAATACTTTTATGGGAAAAAAAGGTAGAAATAGACAGTTTTGGTGTAAATGTTGCATGCAAAAGTTTTCTTGCGAAGAAAAACAAAAACAGCATAGCATTACTTGTAGAAAGTTTGGGAAGCAAACTATAAAATTCCCGACTAAATTAAATTTAAGTGTGAATCCATTATCTTATTCACTTATGTATCCAATACATATTGTAGCAGACTTTGAAACTATAGGATTAGAAATTGATAATGTCAAAAAAGGAATGAATACTGTTTTGCAAAAAGTTCATAAGCCTTGTTCCTATAGTCTATGTGTCATGAACTTTGATAAAGTTTTAGAGAAAGAATTTTACGTTGGTGAGGATGCTCATGTTCAATTGATTAATAGATTGTTACAGTTAAGTGAAAATTATATGGACTTAATGTTTAAGAATAAGTTTTATGAAGAAAGCGTCGATGACCAAGATGTTCTGAATGCAAAAGAATGTGGGCTCTGCAAGCAAGCATTTGGTGAAAAGGAAATTCGTGTGGCACATCATTTACATTGGGATAGCAGCTTACTACCCGAAGGAACATCCTCATTTGTATGTTTTGCCCATCAAGCGTGCAATCTGCAAGTGAAAAACCCTCAAAACATACCAGTTTTTTTTCATGGGCTATCAAACTTCGATAGTCATCTCCTTATTCAAGGAGTCAGCAAAAGCAGAGCAAGTAATGTGAGATGTCTAGCTAAATCTTCCGAAAAATTTTTATGTCTTTTTATTCACAAGTTGAAAATAATGGATTCTTTCGCTCATTTACCAGCCAGTCTCTCAAGCTTAGTGAGCGACCTACGGAAAGCCGGACTTGAACATTTCAAGATTACAGCCCAAGTCTTTGGAAATGATATTTTGGACCTTTTAGTTCGCAAACAAGCCTTTCCATATGAATTCATCACATTCAAGAACTTAGCTGTAAAGAGGAATAACCTACCACCCATCGAAGACTTCTCAACATCACTCACTGCGGAAAAATGTACAGATGAGCTGTATCAAATGGCAAGTTTACTCTACAAGCACTTCAAATGTAATAGCCTACTTGACTTTCTCCAAATTTACAACTTGTTGGATGTGACATTGCTAGCGGATGTTTTAGCTTGTCAGAGGAAAATGGCTAAGTCACATTTCGATATGGAAATGTTCAGATTCGTAAGCAGTCCATCCTTTGTGTTTCATGCAGCAATTGCTTCATCTAAAATATCATTAGAGTTTGTGCGTGATGTTCAAATTCATCAAATGGTTAGAATGAGCATTCGTGGAGGAATTGTGAATGTTCCATGCAGATGGGCTAAAGCCAACGTGCCGGGGACTGCTGACTACAACAAGCAGGAAAAAGAAAGTCACATAATTTTTCTGGATTTCACTGGCCTGTATTCAAGTCAGATGCTGGAACCACTTCCCGTTGGAGGTTACAAGTATTTTGGAGAGAAGGAGCTGGAAACATTTGATGTCACCTTACTGAATGAAAATCTTGGATTAGGTTGGTTAGTGTGTTGCGATGTGGAGATTCCCACACATCTTCATGACTATTTTGATGATTTACCCCCTTTAGCTGATAAAATTACACTAGATGCTACCAACCTTTCTATGTATCAGAATAAATTCATAAAAGGTGAATACAGCATATCGGTTTATCCAGGCAAAACGGAAATGCTGAGCCTTAATTTATTTGATAAGAAAAATTATGTAAGTTACTACAAATTATTAAAGTATGTTTGTAAGCTGGGTGTTAAAATAAGCAAGTATCATGCTGTTGTCCAATATAAAGAAAAGGCATTTTTAAAAGACTATATTAATTATTACACTGAAAAGCGGAACATGGCAGAATCGGAAGTAGGAAAATCTTTTTACAAGTACATGTGTAATTGTTTATTTGGTTCGTTCCTGTTACAAAAAGAAAAATACCATGATTGTAAGATAGTACAAGATGTTGAAACATGTTACAGATGCACTAGTAAGCCATCTTTCAAGAATTTTACAATTATCGATAATGAGTTAAGTATAATTGAGCTGCAAAAAACAAACGTTCTTCTTAATCGTTTTCCAATTATCGGCTCACAAATATTGGAGCTCTCAAAGTTACATTTTTATAAAGTTTACTACTCGGTACTCGTACCGTATTTCGGAAAACGATTGAAAAAATTATATATGGACACAGATTCTATATTAATGAAATTAGAAAGCAGCAACCCATATGGAGAGCTAGCGCAACTTGAGTTTGAAGGAGAACCATTGTGTGACTTTTCTAATCTTCCTAAAAATTCACCCCACTATTCTGAAGTAGTGAAAGGCAAACTCGGTAAACTAAAATGTGAATTGAAAGGAGAAACTTGTCTTGAGTATGTTGCACTAGCTAAAAAACAATACAGTTTATTACTGCAAACCACAGATGGTATTGAGTCTAGATGTAAAAGCAAAGGGATTCCAAAACAGTGTATTAAAAATGAAACATTTTATACATATAAGAAGACATTATTTAAGAAAAAGTTTAAAACGCAGTCATTCAACACTTTACGAGCTTATCAACATCAAATTTATCAAACACTTATGGAAAAAATTAGCTTTTCTCCTGTAAATTTTTCTAGATTTTTATTAGGTGAGTATGGAATTGAGAGTGTACCATATGGTTATAAGAACTTGTGTTCTGAGGAAATGGAATTAGTTAAGAAATAGCTGTAACCTAGAGTATTAAGATTTTTTCGTGTGTTTTTTGTAAATTTAATGTATGAAAAAGGAAATAAAAAATGTTGCAAAAAATGTAGAAAATGTCTGACAATGAAGTTTTTTTCGGTCTCAAGCATCCATTCTCCATGCAAATAATTGGACCAACGGGAGTTGGCAAAACGGAATTGCTCTTCAAAATATTAAACGAAAGAAAAAGGATAATAGACAAGCCGATAGACAAAGTGTACTATGTCTACGGAATTTATCAAATCAAGTTTGATGAATACGCAAAAATTGATCCTGATGTAAGCTTTCATAGCACTATTCCAGTTGTTGAGAAAAAGGAAAACTCATTATTTATCTTTGATGACTACCAATCCAACCTATCTACGGAAATAAATAAAACTTTCACTGATTTCATAACTAGAGAATGTCATCACAACTCTGTTAGTGTGATTTATACTCTACAAAATGCATATATTAAAAATTTACGTACAGCAAGTTTGAATACGACCTACATGATTTTCTTTAATCAAATTCGAGATCAGACAACAATACATCAAATTGCAAGACAGATGTTTCCATCAAAAACCAATTTTTTAATTGAAGCGTATCAGTACTGTACACAAAAACCAAGGGGATACATATTCATAGACATGCATGTTTTGCAAAATCCAAAGTTCAGAGTCAGATCTAATGTATTTAATGATGAGGACTGTGTTTTATTCAGCCCAGTATGATGGACCCCCTTGTTGAGCACGAACAATTGCTGCGAACTCTTGCAGTAGTAAGTGCGAGTAAAAAAAAGAGCAAACTACGAAAGCTTAACACAAAGGAATGGAAATTTATGACAGAGCTGCTACATTATTATTATAAAACGCAGAAAATTAATTCAACGGTAACAAAGAAAATCCGAAAGTTGTTCCGGAGGGGTTGGAACCTGCAGACAGTAAAACGTTTTCTGAATAAGAATGTGGCGATTCTAACGACAGTCATCATTGAAGTATTACTATTCAAATGCAGCAATGGCAGGGCTGTTTAAAGCAATAGATTTCGAGACCTATTCCAAACTTACAAATGAGGGATCAAACAACAACGAAATTGAACAAAGCTTTGGAATAAGCAACAATGAAATAATTAGTAGCATGCCTGTAAGGCAAAAAAATAAATGCACCCGGCTGTTGAGTTACTTGAAAAGTAAAAGTCAAATCAGTTGGAACGCGTTGGGGGAAATAGCGATAAATGGTTCATCCATTCAACACAGTCATATTGTGGATGTATTATGCTTTTTGACAAGCAGTGGGGGTTTTAAGAAAATAATTCCTGTTGGCACGAGTGACGTTTTGGACACGTTGCGGGCATGCAACACTCCTACTGAGTTCTTTGGGGCTAACGCATCAAAAGTCAAAAGCACAAAAGAAAAACACAAAAAAAACTGGGTGGATTTCGATTCACTTATGACAAAGAATGAGTGATTACTATTGTACTTCGTTAGTACTAAACCTAATTGAGTCATACCTATCGAACAAAGAGTTTTTAAAACTACGTTGTGTGAACAAATTGTGGTATGAATGTATCACAGCTCAAAAAACGCATAAATTTATTTTACGGATTCCTAATTCAAGTATAAATGAAGAAGAAGCAACGTTATTTCAACATGAAATTGCAATCAGAGAGATTGTGTTGGAGTATAAAAACAGTAAGTTTGTTCATGTAAACTACTGTAGATTATTATCAAGTTTCTATCACAGAGTTGTTCGGCTAACAATTTTGCTTCGATGTGAAATGAAAGGAAATGTGAAGCTTATACGTAGCCTTTGTCAAATAATGAACAAAATCTGGTTTGTTCACCTACAGGAAGTTAAAATACAAAATATATGTGACGCTAATTGCAATAAAAGCGCCCATTTGAGTTACCGAGGAAACATTCAAATTGAAAGAGGAGGAAAAGAAACACTGTTTACAACGCTCTCTTTCCACTTTAATCATTTGAAAGATATTGACTCTTTAGTTATAAAATATCTCAAAAATGGCATCCAAAGTGAAAAAACTTTACTTTAACCCAAGGCTAACAGGTGCTTTCACTGGACTGAAAAATTTTAGCTCTCAAAGAAAAATAAACAAAAATGAAGCTAAGAAAGAACTTGAGAAACTAAAAGAGTACTATCTTTATAAACCTGCCCGGAAAAATTTTAAACGACGACCAATAGTTGTTCATTTTCCCAATTACCAAATAGCATTTGACTTGATGGACAAACAAAAATATGCAAAAGAAAATAGAGGATATAAATATATCCTTATTGTGATAGATTGCTTCACCAAATATGTTTACGTGGAAGCATTGAAATCTAAATCAGCGGATGTGGTTATAAAAGGATTTGAAAAAATTTTCAAACGAATGAAAAAGCTACCGAAGTATGCAACCGCAGATGCCGGGAAGGAGTGGATGAACAAGAAATTTTTCAAGTTCATGGAAAAAAACAAGATTGTATTTTTTAATACATATAGTTCCATCAAAGCAAGTCAGGCAGAAAGGTTTATTCGAACATTACAAACAAGATTGGCCAGATACTTTGAAAAAACCTCGAAGCATAAATATATAGATATTTTACAACAAATAGTGAGTGCTTATAACAAAAGCAAGCATTCATCAACTAAGTTTCGACCAATAGATGTGAATGAAAGCAACCAAGGACAAGTTTGGCAAAATTTGTATGGAAAGTATTTGAAACAAAAGCAACAGACTACTAAACTCAAAGTTGGTGACATTGTACGAATCTCAAAATATAAGCTTATATTTGAGAAAGGATACACTCCGAATTGGTCAGTAGAGACTTTTCGCATTGCACGAATACAGGAAGCAAAACCATTTTTGGTGTATCATCTGGATGATATGAATGGAGAACCTATTATTGGAAGCTTTTATGAGTATGAACTTATGAAGGCATGATGAACCAGCATTTGATTTTAAGCAATACGTTTTCATCACGATACAATTCTCAAAATAAAGCAAATGATTTTACTAATACTTTACCAAAAGAACTTGAGCAAAAACATGAAATAGCGTTAACTGAAATATGGTGTCGCTTAAAGCCTATATTGTTTGAATCAGAAGAAGATAGTCGAATAAGTATGATTGTAAATACACCGAATGGAGTCAAAACAATGTATATGGAAATTCCAGAGCCATATGAGATCAGTGAATCGGCGATATTAGAAGCGATTAATATTAAGACAAAATTGACGAATAAAACTTATAATGCTGCTTTCATAAGAGAAGATGAAGAAGTTATTTTTATGTCAACTGAAGATGTAAAAGTGCGACTTTCCCCCTTACTTAATCACTTGTTTAAAAGAACTGAAGACTATGTTTGTGAAAATAATGACCGTTTACCACCAATAAACATTCTTGTCCTCAAAAGACTTATTCGAGTGGACTGCACAGCAATCGAACCTCAAGTATATGGAGATACTTACCAAAAATTTTTACGTCTTATCCAACTCGAAATGATTCCGGAAATGCAGCACATAACTTTTACGAAGTTAGAATATTATCCAATTTCGTCATTATCTACTCGAGCTATTAATATAAAGCTGATGAACCAAAAAAATTGTTTAGTAGAATGCCAGGCGTCTGACCAAACAATTGTCGCTCTGCACATACGACCTTTAAATGAGAATACTACGTTGTGAAAAAGAAGGTTGCAAGTTAAAAATGGCAGAAAAAGGACTAATACCTACACGAGAAGATTATTTGCTGCCTATACATTCCAAGAGTAAAGCTATAAAAACAAGAAAAAAGACAGCGAAAGGTAAAAAAGCTAAAGTTGCTGTTCGGAAGAATAAAAGAAGTAAAACAAAAGGAAAACGTATCAGTAGGAAGAGAGTAGCAGGTAGAAAAAGAAGACGTCGCACCGTGCGGAAGAGGAATTAAAATGTATTCCCTTGGATACCGCAAGCAATTGGATCTCTTCACACTTCCATTGTTAGATGGTAGTTTTAAAGCAAGTGAATACACCCCATATTATCCTACAGTGAGTCCGGATAATGTTGTGGCTCCCGTAGAATTTCAAATAAATGGAACACCACATTGTTATTTAGATCTTTTCACATCCTTTTTGTATGTAAAAGCTAAAATTAATGAAATTGGAAGCGATGGAAAAAAAACACCTGTGCAATTACAAGATTCTTCGGATCCGCCTAAAAAAATTTTGTCTACAGTCAATAACTTTCTACATTCCATGTTTGATTTGGTGGAAATTTATATGAATGGCAAACTGCTCTCATCAAAAGAACATTATAACTACCTATCTATGCTGCTGTCTATGACATCGTATTCCCCTAATTACCAGAGTATGGCATTGAAAAGTGCTCTTTTTACTCAAAGTTTTAATATTGATAAAATGGATAGCACAGACACTGGATTTAGCGATAGAGCAAAGGAAATTGAGAAACGCAATCCTATCGAGCTAACTGGACGATTATTCCATGATTTTTTTCTACAAGAAAAGTATCTGCTACCAAATATTTCTTTAAAAATACGTCTTAGGCGGACGAGCCCTGAGTATTGTCTGCTTTCTACAGATAAGAGTAAAAAGTACTCCATTGATTTCGAAAATGTAATATTTTATTGTAAGCGAATCGTTATGCAAGAAAGCATTTTGCATTCACAAATGCAAACATTGAATCAAAAAGGTTCCGCTGCATATCCTTTCCTGGAGACTAAAATCAGAGCTATACCTGTGGCAAAAAATACTAATAATTTAGTACTGGAAAACATATTTCCTGTGAATGAGCTGCCGTCAAAAGTTCTGTTAGCTATGATAAGCACCGATGCATTTAACGGTTCAACATCTTTATCACCATACAATTTCAAATCAAATAATTTAAGCTGTATCACATTGACAGTTAACAATGACGAAAGTCGACGGCAGCAAATTAATTATGATTTTGATAAAGAAATCTTCATGGTGGGATATCAACAATTTATTGATGCTCTAAATATGAGTGAAAGCAACTTCACTTATAATTCCTGGATAAAAGAAAAGTTTATTCAAATTTTTGATGTGGCTCAAAGCATTAATTTGACAAGTGGAACTTTAAAAATTGAGTTAGTTTTTAAAAAAGCTTTGGAAGAAGCTATGATGTTGCTTGTTTTAAGCCAACGAAACTCAATCCTGGAGATTGGAAGAGATGGAACAGCAAGCATCAATGGAGGAGAAGGACCAATTATGTAACCTCCACTAAAAAATGTATTAATGCTAAAATTATTTTGATTAGGGTGGTACTTGTGAAATAGTAGTATGTTTAGAATAGAAAAAGTAAGTTATTTTTATTATTAGGTTTTAGTTGTAGTTCTAATTAGGTTTAAAATAGGCATTTAATTCTTTGTGAATTGAACTTTTAAAAAAAGAAATAAAAAAATGTGTATATTTGTAAATGCATCTGTGTATTACTGATTTTTTTTCATCATAATCAAGCATTAGCGGGATCATAGGTACACTGGCTTGTTCATATGATTATTAGGGATCCAAAAGTGTTAATAGGTACTTATTGAATCATAATTGCATTAGTGGTTGACATGCTTATTTCAAATCATCCATTCAGTGATGCCTATTACGACTTAAGAGATAGTTCATAGCTTTGAAGTACCTCATGAGTTCTCACTTGATCGGACAGGTATAAATAGAGCGGTAAAAGCAGAAAAAGCGTCAAATGATTTCGTCACTGTCATTCTGCTAACATTTAGTAAAATATTCCAGAAGTTTTCCATTCCAGCAGTTAACTGTATAAGTATTCATTATCATTTGCAAATCCGTTGAGGGAAAGATAAAGAGAGATTGGATAATGAGTTCTCCAATTAAGATTTGTGGGGGTAAGCTTGGCAAGGATTCACTTCCTGAACAAAAAGTTTGCAATACTGTGGAGCAAGAAATCGCTAACGGCATCCACAGGATGGTGACACCGGTGAGGTCAGAGCAGCCATCCACATCGGCGGCTGCAGTTCGAAGAATTCCACTCGTGCCTATAACATCACCAATCTCTAGTGAAGAAGATTGGGAAAAATCTCCGGAATGGAAACAACCAGTAAGCAAATGGGACACCTCTGATGACGATGATGATGATGCCAATTCATCAGTCAAAGCTTCAGATCGGGCTGACATTTTCACAGCTAGGATGGGAAAGCCAGCAAAAAGACCTTTGGAAGTCGTGGATCATGAGCACAAAAATAGGTAAAAAACTTGAAATGCTATGAAATATTATGGAAACTTCCAGCATTTTGAAATTGATGACTATGAATTTAAAGATATTCGATATTAGATATTTACTGATAAGTTGTCTGATAATTATGACCAAAAATGTTTATGATTTACTCTTGTTTTCTTTTAGCGCTGCCAAAAAGCCAAAGATGATCCATCCAAACCTGAATGACCCAAGAGTTAGTGATTTGATGTCGGAAATCTTCATGGATGTGCAAGAGAGCATGAATGCTTTGCCTTCCCACTATTATTTGTCAACCTTGTTTGATGAGATCTGCCCGAACACTTTGAGCTGTGTTAACACCGAGTGGCGGTCCATAGGTTCCCAAAACAAGTTGCAAAACTACCTGGATGACACAAAGAAATACAACAACCCAACTCAAGAAAAAGAATTTTTTGAAGATGTGACCGTGGATAAATTGTTCTTTAAGGTAGGACTTTCTAAAAAAGCTAATTGCATGCAAAAGTTATCTAAAGATAATTATTTTACAAGGGAATTGACTTTTTCCCTTTTACAAAAGCAAGGTGGGCAGGAAAATTCGTTGATTGAACTGCCAATTGAACAAATTGATCTCTTGATAGGGTCATTGAAGTATTTGAGAAAGGAAGCATTGAAAGTGCTTGTTTATTGTTCATTTTTAGATCACTATGATCTTTTAAAAAAATGCAGGGATAAAAAAATGGATCCTTTTGCTCTTGTAGTGGAGTGTAAATCCAAACTTTTATTTGAGAGAGGCATTAATTTGTTGAAAGCTGACAGTGGGGATCCCGAATGTTGTAATAAAAAAGAGATAGTTGGACTCAAAAATGAGGTTAATAAAAAGTTTAAGTTGATTGAGAACAAGTTAGATAATTTGGACAAACGACCATGGTCGTTTCTCAATTAGAGATAAGTTTTTTCTTGTTTAGAATTGTTTTTTTCGTTTTATTAGAGTTTCAAATTAGAAATTCACTTTTGATTCCAATTTTCAGACTAGCTAGCTGTACATTTTTCAACTTTTGGGTAAAAGGAAGGTTTGCTTAATGCATGAAATTTTTTTATATCACTACTGAATTCTGTTAAAAAAAGTTTTCCTATAGTTTTGTTAGACTTTAGTTTATGTATACTAAACTTGTTCTTACCAGCCAGGTCAAAATTTTCAAAATTCTTAAGTGATTTAATTGCTAGTTGTTACCATTAATTGATTGTACATAGAGTTATTTCAAGAACATAAGGTATTGAACTGTCAAATTAACAAATTTTAGGTTAGAAAACATTGGTTAAAAACATAATTTTATTTCAATATTACAATATAGCAATAGTTATTGTACTAAACATATCGTAGTCTATAAACATTAGTCAATAATGTAGTTTTTGAATACCAAGTATATTTAGGTTTTTTAAGTCAGTTTACTTTAATGTCACTATGTAAGTCATTAGATGCAAAAAAAATGTAATAAAAAGTTTAAAAAGATTTCAAAACCCAAAAAACGAAGAAAACAGTTATTTATAGTGCACTGGTTTTTCTTTCTTCTCACGCTCATTTTCTTTGTTTTTTTGCTCAATGCTTTGCTTTGTCAGCTCATTCCTCACTAGATCTTTGTTTGGATTGGAGACGGCCCGATGCGGCTTTTGGCGTCGGCAGTCAGTCCTTTTTTTGTGCTCAATTTTGAGCACCTTCAAAGGTATTTTTACCTTTAGAGCAATTCTGTTCAACTCCTTAAAATCATCAAAATCATCAAGTCATCACATGTATAACAAATTATTTGCATACAAAACATAGATACGAGTACAATTGGTACCATTGTCATGTCCGTTTGAAGAAAATTCCTGTATAGTTCATCTTGTTGAGTCCTCTTACTATGCATACAAGTTAAAAGCAAGCATTGAATTACTCATCATGATCATTATATAACACATCAGCAGAAAATAAACCTAATAAAAGATCGCTCACCTCAATTCGTTTCGGTGTTTCTGTTCTTTCTGTTGCAATCGTTTTCTAGCAGGCGCCATCCTTCTATTCTCTGAAACAGAAAAGATTGAATTTCTAGAGCTGACCACAAGACTATTATAATGAATGTAGGATTGGGGTCCAAAGCGGAACTAAACATTTGTTTACATTAACTACTGACGCCTAACTGTATTCTCACGGTCCAGTCATGTGAGTCAGTTTATGCGTTTGGAGAGAATGAGTCTGTAGTGTGTGTGAGATTGTCAAACGGTTTTAATAAAAACCAAAACTGAACTCAAAACTAAAAAAAAAAAAGAACAAAGAGTGCCAAATTTTTTCGCCAAAATGAAAGTTATATTGGTAATTGTTCTTGTCAATCTCTGTAGATTGGCTTCAGCCTGTTCTGAATTCTCCGAGTGCACACTATGTGTGAAAAATAGATGTAAGTTTGTGGAAACCTGGAAAGGAGCATACTGCACCAAAAACAAAGAAAAAAACGCTATTATAACTACCTTCACAAAGAGGGAATGTGAGCGACGGTATCCAGGTATGAGAAGCAAATAAAAGCACGTACGAAATTCATACAAAAGAGACCGTAGAAAATAGAAAAGACTAATAATAGCGGCTCTAATAAATATAGTTGGGCCTGCTAAGGATACAATCATGGGATCAGCTCACCCCAAAAGCAGCATTTCCACTCTTGCAACTACTGGTACAATTATAAACAATTGTAAAATTGATGAATTCCCCGCATGCATGTGTAATTTACTTTTATTCAATAGTGAAACCTATTGGACTGACTACAACTACAATGATGATTCCAAGCACCAAGATTTCTGCCCCAAGAGCTACAACAAAGCCTATTAATTTATTTGATATTCCGGTGGCAGCCCCTTCTCATGATGAAAGTCAGCAAGGTATCGTTTTATTTATTTTTGTATTCTCCAAAAGGCAGGTGATTGAAAATTTTAAACCCATGCAAATATTTACCTAATATCATATTTATACATTTAGTTCCTACTGTTGGATTACCTAAAAGCACTAGCACATTGAAGCCTGTAATTAAACATGCAAGCGACGAAGGTATGCATGTATTTATGTGAATATTTAGCTTATTCAGATTTGAACTCCTGCTTAATAATTTTCCTGTTTACATAGTGCATGCAGTTAACGTAGACTTAACCACTACAACTACCGAACACAGCTTTCAGGAATTTGTAGCTACTATCGAGCCAAACAAGCAAGCCATAGAACTACAAACAACACTGGAGACAATTGCTGAAGATTGCTGCGAGATGGCGTTGTATCCCTCAAAGGAAGAAAAATCCAAACGTATGCAAATATATATTTATGATATTGTGATTTATGATTTTGTATTCATCCAATAATTTATTTCTAGGCATGCTTTACACTTCAGTGCGTGCAAACTGCCGTACAATGCTCAATACTCTACGTTTCTATAGGATGGCAACTGCAGGAAAGGATTTTAAACTTCAAAAGAGAAAGTGTATGTTCTATTGCTGCATTAAACAATACATGCAGTTCAAGGTGTAAAGGTTTCAAAAAAAAACTTTGTAACATAAATATAATCAGCTATATGTGAATTTTATTGCTTCTGTAGTATGAATTTAGAATAGACAATTAACATTTGTCAGAAAAAAAATGCTAATAAGGTTTTTAAATTATCTTTATCGTACACCATTTCTAGTAATAACAACAGACAAGCAAGCATGGTGTGAGCAGAGCTCTCGAACACCATGTAAGGGCTACCTGCAATTTATGAGGACGATATAGAATAATAAATTATTAAAGTATAAGCTCCCATCACTGGCATTTTGTGTTTCTTATTATAAAAATCAACAGGCAAACATCTTTTTTGACCCAAACAAAAGTTCCCTTAATTTCATATTGTATATTACAATACAATTACAAAGCCATATTCGTTTTTTCGTGCAAGTTTTAAAAACAGTGTTAATTAGCAGTCAAATGAAATAAATACATATGCCCAGTTTTTTTGTGCAACATACCGTCATGCAAATTTAATCAAAATAGTCTCCAAATTCTCTGCGTGTGGGTAATAATTTGATATTCTTTAATAATGTCTATTGTTTGTTAGCTTTTAATTGAGCTTCTTTTTTATGTCGACCTGACAGCTATAGTTACAATACATAATGCATTGCATTTTCGAGGCAGCCAGAGAATCTTGTTCTATTTAAAAGAACTTCACTTCTTTTTCAATAAGAACCCGAATTGTTTACTTTTTTCATGGTACAGCTTTCCATATTAAAACAAATCTCAACTGTTCTTCCCTAATTAATGATGCAAGGAGTCTAAACAGATGACAGCAATGATTTTTTGCCGGGTCCTTGCAATGTGTTACCGTATAATTGTCTTCCATAGTAATCTTCCATAGTACTGCAATAGATGTAATGTAACTAGACACCAGTTCATCAACAAGTGCAGCATGTACTAGCAGTTAATGCATCTTAACATTTCAGTTCCAAACCTTCATAACAAATAATCCTGCCCAAGATTTCTATCGTGCAACACTCAAAATTATGTAGACATTATACATGTCGTGCTCATTTCACTCACTGACTCACTGCACTTGCATTACACTGCACTCATACCATAATCGGATGTCATTTGACACCAGCGGTTTGGTGAGAAAAAACATCATCATGAGTCTAACAAGCTTCATATATTTTCAGATGTGGCAGGTTCAATATTTGTAATTGATGCGTCAACAAATGTGTAACTTGCTCATTTAATTCTTCAGTTAGTCAAACACAAACAAGCTTGATACTACAAATACTATTCCATAAATCTTGCTTAATTAAATAGTACAAATACACAGCTACTGAAGAGTATATGAAAATCTATTCGTTTGCTCCACTGAGTAAATGTTTTGGCTGAAAAAATAAAATAAAGCGCAAGCTATTATATGGACAAAGCAAAAATAAAGTATGATTCACCACTATTAAATTCAAAAAAGGATTTTTTTCATAACTCCCTGCACCCGCACAAAAAAATGTCTAAACACGACACGGGTAATTAACCACTACTATCCAGACTTGCTCACTCAACTTATGTACATCATGCATTACCTAACTAATATACGCTCCCTTTTCCCAACAAAACACATGTTAATCAAAAAGTCAAGTGCATCGCATAACTCACATCAAGTGACACAAGCATTTTTTATTGCAATGTAATAGGAGCCAACCATATCATCATAATGATTATCACTTCAAGTCCTACAAAAACCCGTACTTGCATTATTACTTCGGATTTTCAGTTCCCTGTCACTAGTCATGTTCGAAGATTTCAACAGTAAACATCTAACTACAAAAAGTCTTTTTTACAATGTGGCAAGAGTCCCCAAACTACTATACACTGTCTACACTTGAACTGACTAATCCAAATTGAAATTATGACAATCATTACAATCACAGTAATGAATTAATGCCACAAGAATCTCAATAATTATCTTACTATACTCCTGAAAACTCGTTTTCGCTGAAAAAATGGGGGTATCCCAAATACGAGTATAATGGAATAACTACCGAGTCGTTGGTAACTTACTTACGAGTTTGTATGACATTTCTAATTTCGTTGTGAGTTCACAACGTTACGATAAATTTGTTGTGTTTATACCAACGGATCAACTCGGGCAACTGACTCAACGCAAGAGGAGATAGGATTTTGAGGCATGCTACTACACTTTTGAATGAATTCGAGAATCCCCCACCACTAAACTCACGTTCTCACATTGACCCAGTTAGGTTGTACATACATAGATGTCGCAGATTGCACTATAACTTGTAAAAGTGGTGAAGCTAGTTCATAGTACTGAATTAGTAATATAGAAGCTTATGCATTTCATAAAATTTGTGATATGATGACCCTATGCAAATACTACTACATGTTGAAAAGTAAGTAAGTTAGCCTAAAGTATTACATGCATGGACTTGTACACATGGCTGAAAGCAATCCAAACACCGAAACTTGTAGTTAGAAGCCGAATGCAGTAAATAATCTACTATGGAATTTTCCCGGTAGATTGTGGAAAAATGTGAAAATAATGAATTAGCTATATATGATTGATGACACTACATTATCTGAGCGCTAGGGATTTCGGGATTGAAGATTACTAGCTGCGGTAGTGTTTTAACATGAAGAATAATAATATATGTATGGCTTTTCCAACTCTTTGTTTGGAGCATCACGACGATAATACTATTGTTATTGTTATTGAATGGAATAGCCAATTGTTGTACGGCGATTCAATCAGTACATGCAAGAAACTATATCATTTTTATGACCTTAGATGCAAAAAAAGCAGTTACTTCCATTGTTCAGTTCAGTAGTTAAAATTAGTCATTAATTACTGCTACTCAGGGTCTAGATTTATTAATACCAGAATTACAAATGCATAATACTAATACACTGCTTGTAGTAAATATATACTATTAACTGATGCTGATATTAACTGATACTAATGACTATTAATATGAGCAAATTGTCCGTATTTTTACGTCCGTTTTTTTTATTACCATTGTGTACACATTTTATGCATGAGAGAGAAATTGCTGCTCTGCAGATTGCTTCAACTATGCCATTCCACACCAAATCACAGATAAGAACTGTAGTCCGAACAAAAACAAGGAAATGCAACAGTGGTTAAAAAAGTGTGACTGACAAATATCACTCTAAAACCACACAAAAACTGCTTAACAATTTTTTAAACAGTGGAGCTAACATTTGATGTATGAAGAGCAGCCTGAAACATATGATGAGACGATGAAAACTAAGAGGCCGTAACACAAGAACAGAAAATTTCCCGCGCGAAGACGGGTTGTACTGAATCATGATAGCAAGCGACATATCAAATTATTTTAAATAGTTACTTGTCGGCCTGTCTTTTTTTATATATTTTTGTACATTCTAACACATTCTAATAATTAAAAAACAATTTACGTACCTTCTTAAGATTCAAGTACACTTTCGACACAATAAAAAATAGATTACAAACGAACAAACGAGAGTTTTATAAACTTCACTAAGTAAGATTCAGAGGAAAACTGAACGTCTCTGGCATTCTTTTTTAGGCCAAGGAAAAGTACCCTATAAGAATTTTTATGAAAGACGTTACATAGGGTACTTTTCCTAGCCCTTCAACCCAAAGATTCACAGGAGGGATTCTGTCTTTTTAGTGCAGATGGAAAAGAAGAACCTTTATGCTGCACATCATAAATCGGTCACCCGGCATTTTTTACGAAACCGAAGGTGGAGTCTTATAATTACTAGAAACGGGAGCGCCTGATGCTCCACATGTTAAAGCTAAAATCACCTGAAAACGCAAGTTGGAATTTCTGTTAACACACTCTGTTCGGAACAGGGTAAAAGTTGTGTGCGCAGTTTTCAGACAGGTTTTAGAATAACCCCAACCGTGACAAAAATGCTTTAATTTTATTTAACTTTAAAAATTTTGTAATTAAATGTTTCAATTGGAAATGTTAGGGTAATTTTCAGGTCATTTGAACAGTTTACTGGAATAACTTGTAGTAATAATATTGTTGGCACGAAAATCAAAATGATGTTGATTGATGATTCAATTTGTGATTGTACGTTGGTGAACAGAGAAAGACTAGCTGATGAGACTACCGAAAAACGATAAAAACCCCTAATTATTATTACTGGTTTTTTGTAATACTAATATAAATAATTCCTTGTAACCCGGCTTCGTCGTAATACCCTCTTGCTTAGGTTTATTACACACACACACAGAGGAAAGGAGTTTCATATTTCATAGGACACATAATGAATGAGTCTTTGTATGCAGTCCCTCCTTTATTCCCTTTGTGTGCCTTGAATGCCGATCTTCACTTTAAATAATTATGCTCACCGTGTGAAGTCAAGCACAATGAAAAGGGTAACGGACAAAAATTGTCTCTAACAAAGTGACAACATATTCAAGTTACCCTTTTCATTGTGTTTGACTTCACACGGTGAGCATAATTATTTAAAGTTAAAATCAAATCACCATCATCACCTACATTACAATTCCTACAGTAGAATGAAGTTATTCTATTTTTCTATCCTACTGGCCCTTCAACTTTCCATCGTAATTGCAGGTAAACTTCACAGGACTAGAGCCGGATCGAAAATTATTTTAAAATAAAATCCTTTTTTCCCATACTTTTCAGTTCCGGCCTGTCCTCTGATTTAGTAGTTAGAACCCTTTTGTTTATTTTGATTGTCATTGTCACACATCCCATTCATGTATTGACATATCCACTTTCATCATCGGGCAAATCACTGTGTCACTTTATTGTGCACTGTGTCATTGGGAATGGGTGAAAAAAGACTGTTTCAAAGACAAGATTTAATCGTGTGATATCCGTTTTCTAAGAATTACGATTGTCTGTTTAGATTGAATTACTACATGGGCCTGGTGGCATTGATTGGCAAAAGGGTTCTTTCCAATTGCCGTAAATAATAGAATGTTTGAATGGTTAGCTAGGAATTCTTTGAAATGCAATGTCAAGCGGTGTCATCATTAAGCCAAAGGGCTTTTCGTTTTTAGCACATGCGTGTGAAAAAGAAAAAGTTAAGCTTTTCAATCACTGTGAAACATCATCTAAAAAGCAGATAAAAGCAGTGCATGTAGTTGGTTAGTTAGTTACTGGGAGTTGTTTGTGTTGAAACGCAATATATTTTTTATCTGGATGAAAATGCAAGACCTTTGGTACGCTAGTCACTAACTTTTAGTTAAAGAAAGATAAAATAATTGGGTTAAATATGCTATCCTAGTTGATCGTGAAAATGTTATTCTCCAATTTGTTGTATAAAGATTGACTTGAATAGTGTAAGGTTATCTCTGTTTGATCACACCATATCAGTAATGTAACGTCTGCTTGTTATTAAATGATTTAAGGGAAATACTTTTACTCATTTCCTTGAAAAAATAGATGCATACATAACATGCATATTTGCTGAAAAACATTGAGGATTGTGAAATACTATATCATCTACAGTCTAACGAAATGCGTAGAAAAAATATAGTCATTGACTACACAAGTCATTCTACTACTGTCTGCTTAATGTACGAAATTTTGATATGAAACGAAGTAATCAATTTTTGCTTGCTCCTTGATTGAGTGAACGCCATAAATTTATTATTAATAGTCTAGGAATGAGTAAAAATGTAATCCTTTTTATGGTATGACATTATAATCAAGCTTTTCCATTAATTCCTTTTATAATGCTACTTGGCTACTGCTCCTGTGGTGCTAATTTTTTCTTACAAATAGATAAAAAAGAGTTAATTCATCAGACATGTTGTTTGGTTCACCACAGAATACATAATCTTTAGCAATAATAATTGTGCTAAAAATGTTGCCTTGAGATTCTGTTGATAAAGTTATACATTATGAGCAATCACATGGTCTACACATTTTATACTTTTTTTTACAGATTGCCCCAGCAATCTGGAATGCCAATCTTGTGTCATGGGACACTGTTTTTATGGGATCTCCAAGACGGGTATGGGCTCGTGCAGAACGGACCCATCCTATTTCCCAAATGACGTAAACGTCATTGTTGGTCCTGGAATGGAGTGCCCGGGTCCAATCACGACGGCTTCCACTCCAAGCCCTACCACAACCCCCATTCCACCTCAGGAGGACCAAACCTTTTATTTACTCATCTCTTTAGGTATTCTTTTCAATCTTACTCAAGGTGGCTCAGCTACAAAATACTAAATATGTTAATAGTTCACTTCACATGAAATCTCCAGCTTTTACAAGGAAAGACTATTGAACAGGCCAGGCATCCTTTCTCGTTTCAATTATCTGATAGTTGCATATTCATGAAGCATTAATTTCAAAACATACTAGCATATTCAAGTCAATGAGTGAGATGAATTTAAACGAGACGGAAATAAATTTTGATTACAATTTGTATATAAACAGAAATAAAAATGTCCTTTTCATACTTTAAATCACACAGTCAGTAAGTCAGTATAAGTATAAATCATAGAATAGGAAAACTTGTTGTGATTAAAACATGTCTTCTGTAGGTTTTAAAGTCACATTTTTCAGTTTAGTCTTAAATGTACTCTGCAGAGGTAAAAAATATACAAAATTCATGAACCAGACATTTTTGTAGAACCAGTACTATCGAGCTTTTCCTTGAAATAGAATAATTTTTTTAAACCCAGATTTCCGAGACTTGTCAGTCAAACTACACAATGATTACAGGTACAGGCATGGTGTCCCCAACGTGCTTTATTAACCAAAAAATCTTTTTTTACAATTCCTCAGTGGTAGCTCTGTCTGCATCAGTTTTTTTGGTGGCTGTTCTCCTGCTGCAAACCGTTTGCCTACCACGACCTGGCTACGCAAGGATTGGCAATGAGGAAGGAAGGGTCGAGGAAGGTATTGTTCCCCCATCTGCCACTTCCCAGGCATTAAATGCTGTGGATGATGATGAGCCAAGGAATCCTGCAGCTGGCTCTGAAGGGAACAATACTCTTCCTCCACCCATTGTTCCTCCACCCGTTCGCCGCTCCGCTCGGATTGCTGCCTCCAAAATTCCGAGGCCAAAACGTAAGTTTTTTTTTCCTATCCTACTATATAAAATTATGATGCGAATTTAATTATTGTTTTTTTTTCTTATAGGATGCCGGGATTGTTAATAGAGTGCAGAATGGAGGACTTTCTTTTACTTTTTTATTTAATCTTTCCACTTTCTTTTTTTGTATTTTTTTGTGAATGAGGATCAGTAAGCATGATGAGCTATTATATTCTTTTGTTGTCATTATATTGCTTAATTTATTGCTCACCATGGTCACCATTCGCCATGTTAACTGCCATATTGCCCACCATGTTTTTCACCATATTGGCCGCCATATTGATGGCCGCCATTTTGAAAAAACAGAAAAGTAGTGCAATACCCTCCCTACTGACATATATCTGGAAGAGAAATTGATTTGGGCATATTGTGTCAAATGGTCCAATTATGCTTACCTGCTATTGAAAGAAAGACGTACGACGAATGAATTAAAAAACAAAAACACAGTAGATGTGAG